>Ga0209164_1001733_pt1 | contig 26239 bp, 25 predicted proteins | sample MTBNYHSulfiMetaG_FD_187458 | JGI IMG/M metagenome (GOLD analysis project Ga0209164, IMG submission 187458) | Enrichment culture microbial communities from rom New York Harbor, USA that are MTBE-degrading - MTBE-NYH (New York Harbor Sulfidogenic)... | ecosystem: Environmental > Aquatic > Marine >... | reverse complement strand
GCAGTAAGCTCAGTTGCCAAAAAACAATTTGTGGTGCCAAGAACTTTTTTACCACACCTATCTATTTGTAATTACAAAATATTATTTTTTTAACTGTTGAAGATCAGTTTAGCTGTTGCGGTGAGCCGGAATTTATGAAAAAATTTAACGCGCTCGGGCGCGCGCAGATTTTGCTCACCGGAATCGAAGCCCATGTTTGCGTGTATCAGACCGCGATTACGCTTAAGAGCTTTGGGTATGAAGTCCATTTGCTCGCTGATTGCGTCTCCTCTCGGATTGCCGAAAATAAACGTATCTCAATTGAACGGATGAAAACCGAAGGGATAAAACTCACCACCGCAGAAATGGCTCTTTTTGAGTTAATGAAAATCGCGGAAGGAGATGCCTTCCGGGAGGTTGTCAAGATAGTAAAGTAACATAAAAAAGGTGAGAAAATTTTAGAAAGGAGATACTATGAAACGCTGGAAATTAAGCGTAAACATTATTATCGCCTTTTTCCTGGCGCTCTTTATCGTGCTTTACGCTCTCGTATCGCGCTATGATTTCAACACCCTCAAACCGCGAATCTCTCAGAAAGTACAAGAGGCGACCGGTCGGGAACTAACCCTCCGGGGTGATATTAAACTTAAAATTGGGCTTACTCCCTCTTTAACCATCGAGGGAGTGAGCTTCCAGAACGCTCCCTGGGGGTCCCAACCCGAAATGGTAACCGCGAAGCGCTTTGACGTGAAGGTCGCCATCCTGCCGCTGATAAGGGGGAATATCGAAATTAAACGTTTCATCTTGATCGAGCCCCACATCCTTATAGAAACTAATTCATCAGGCAAATCAAATCTAACCTTTGAAACTCCCAAAGCTCAGGTCGAGGAGAAACCCAAAGAAACTCAGCCAAAAAAAGGAGAAATAAAGCTCCCTGCCCTTACCTTAAATCAGGTGAAAATCGAAAAAGGAAGTTTTACTTATAAAAACGGCCAGTCAAAAAAAACCTACGCGATAAAAATTGATAGCCTCTCTTTGGAAGAAAAGAACGCCTCAAGTCCCATGACCATTAATATCAAAGGGGCTTACGGGAAAGAGGTGTTCGAGCTTGCCGGAACCCTGGGTCCTCTTTCCGCTTTGCTCACCGCGGACCAACACTGGCCCGTGGATCTAAAAGCAAAAACCGGATGGTTAAATCTCGATGTCAAGGGCTCGATCCAAAACGTAAAAACCCAGCCCAAACTTGATCTGAAGGTTCAAATTCAAGGAAATGATCTCGCCAAAATAGCGAAGGCTGCAAATACAACCACGCCCATCAAAGGGCCTTTTGAAATTACCACCCGCCTTCAAAATCCGCAACCGAAGGTGTATCAGCTTGAGAGCCTTAACGTTAAAATCGCCGAAAGTGATCTCAGAGGATCAGCAACAGCAAACCTCATCAACAAGCGCCCCGTGCTTACCGGTAATCTCTCCTCAAAAAATTTAGACCTTAGAGTTTTCTTTCCCCAGTCTTCCCCTTCTCAAGGGAAAGACGAAACCCCGAAGGTTAAAAAAGAAAAGCGGGCCAAAGTTTTCTCCCCTGATCCCTTGCCGCTCGAGGGATTGAATAAGGTTGACGCCGCGTTGAACCTCAGGTTTGATAAAGTTCTCCTTCCCCGGATCGCTTTAAATAATCTCGTTCTTGATGCAACACTAAAGAACGGGAGCTTAGTCATGAAGCCCGTTAAAGCGCGTATCGGCGGTGGAAGTCTGAATGGCCGTCTTGAGCTGCAAACCCATGGGAAAAGCATGACCTGCACAACCGCCCTGGAGGTTAATCAACTCAATCTGGGACAAATGCTCAAGGATTTAAAGGCAACCGAGACCCTGGAAGGAACGCTTGATGGTAAACTCAACCTGAAAAGCAGCGGCAGCTCTGTTGCGGCGCTCATGGGAGACCTCGACGGTGTCATGATTGCCATGATGAGCAAGGGCCGGATTCAAAACAAATACCTTGATTTGCTCGGCGGAGATTTAAGCTCAAGCCTTTTTCGCGTCGTCAATCCGGGCGGAAAGAAAGAACAGTATACGGACATCAACTGCGTGGTAAACCGTTTTGACTTTCACAAGGGTCTTGGGGATTGCACGGTATTAGCTTGCGATACCAAGCGCATGAGCCTCACCGGTGAAGGAACCATCGACCTCAAAACCGAGAAGCTCAATATTGCCTTGAACCCCGCGCCCAAGGAAGGGATAGATTCCGGTACGGGTAAGGTAGGCTTCAGCCTGAGCGAATTGGCTAAACCTTTTACCTTGAGCGGGACTCTCGCTCACCCTGCTCTTAAGGTCGACTCAAAGCGGGCAGCAATGACTTTTGGTAAAGGACTGGGCGGGGCCATGCTTTTCGGTCCGGCTGGGGCAGCCTCGTCCCTGCTCAGCAGCAAAACCGCTGAAGACAATCTGTGCCTCACCGCGACGGAAGCCGCCCAAAAAGGAATCAAGCTCTCGGAACTTCAGAAATCAAGCGAAGAGAAAGGCACGAAAAGCCAAACCGGGGAAAGCATCAAAAACAAAGCACAGGATGTAGGGAGCGCCCTCAAAAAACTCTTCGGGAGGTAATCCCCGTTAGAAGGCTTTTACGCGGGGCATTTACACCATGTGAAAAAGTGTGAGAATCTTTAAACCATGATTGATAATAACAATGATAATGTAGAGGCGAACGGCCTTTCGCCCCTACCGGATTACGGGCCTTAGCTTGTTGTACAAAAACCGGAGCGCGCTATTTGAAAGCACGCACAGCGAGGTATTCCGTATGATTTGCCGCACCTCTTTTCTGCTTATCTTCACCGCCTGTCCCTTTAAAAAACTATGCTCTTGATAAAGTTTAGACAGTGTTTTTACCGCCATAAAGAGTGGCCACACGCAAAAAAGACGGTAACGAACTAAGGTCCGGGGAATATCCGTAACATACCTGAATGCTTCATCGAGATAGCCCAAAGCATGCGCGATGATCCGCTTTTCCACTTTAAGAAGGCGATCTGTTTTTTCTGTTAAAGGGTCATTCGAAGGGTCAATCCCCGCCTCCGTGAAAAACGAGCGCGGCACATAACACCATCCCTGTTTTTGATCTTCAACAAAATCCTTGGCAATATTGGTGACCTGTAATCCGAGACCAAACCGCACACTCCGTTCTTCAAGCTTTTTTTTGACCTCAGGAGAAATTTTTTTTGAGTCTAAAGTAAAAACAGAGGTGAGCATAAGACCGACGGTACCGGCCACATAGTAACAGTACTGATCTAATTCTTTTTGATTTTCGAAAAACACCTTTCTTTTGTTCAACCCCTTCTCCTGAAACTCAGCCATACCAATTGTCATTTCTTTAACATACCGTGAGATTATCGCGACCAAGGTCTCCGGCAGCTTCACCAGCTCATTGAATACCCGCGCGGTATTGTTCACCAGCACCGAAGCGTTTGTCTCATGAGCGAAGCGCATCGACTGTAAAAACTCGCTGATTTGTTCCTGGTAGTGGACAGCAGGAGGGAAAAGAGAGGAATAGTCATGGAGCTTCTGAATTTTAAAATCAATGGGAAAATTATGATCATCTTCAATGGAATCAGCTATCCGGCAAAGGAGGTACGCTAAAAGAACCCCACGGTACACATCTCCTTTGAGAATCCTTATATTAATGGCAAAAGTTCTCGAAACCTTGGGCAAGGAGTCTTCGCAAAATCTAAAATCCTCTGAGTAGGGAATTTTATCTTTGAAACCTAAGCCCATAAATCAACCACAAACCCTTTTTTTTCGTAATAATGGTTCCATAAAATTATCTTAAAATACCAAAAACTTTGTTTTCTATCAATAAATTAAAAAAAAAAGAATCATGCGCGCTTATTTTGCGGTTTTGTATGCTCCTTTTTTTTCGAAATTATTAGAAATTTTTATCTAATTTTAGTATATTAAACATAGCGGTCTTTCAGGAAAATTAATAACCTTTACCCCTTAAAAAAATGAGAATTTTTTTAACCGGAGGATCGGGATTTATTGGAAGTTTCTTGACCAGCGCGCTTGCTACGCGGGGTCATGAAGTAACCGTCATCTCACGCAACCTTAAAAAGCCCCCTCCTTTTCCCCCACGCGTTTATGTCTTAGAAGCAGACCCCACCAAACCCGGGGCGTGGCAAAAAATAGCCGCCGATCACGACGCAATCATTAACCTTGCCGGGTTGTCTATCTTTAACCGCTGGACCGAAAAAGTAAAAAAGGAAATTTTCGATAGCCGGATACTGACAACTAAAAACCTGGTCGAAGCGTTATCACAGCGCCAACAAAAAGAAATTCATTTCTTGAGTGCTTCGGGGGTCGGGTATTATGGTTTTCAAGGAGATAACTTCTTAGACGAGAATGATGGGGCAGGGGATGATTTTCTCGCGCGTCTTGCTTCAGCCTGGGAACAGACCGCGGTTACTGCAGAAAAATCCGGGGCGCGAGTTGTCTTGTGCCGCATTGGCATTGTCCTGGGCCGACACGGAGGGGCGCTTGCCCGGTTAACTCCGCTCTTTAAATGTTACCTGGGCGCTCCACTTGGTAGCGGTAAGCAATGGTTTTCCTGGATTCACGAACAGGACCTGACAAATATCTTTCTTTTCTTATTAGAGCATCCTGAGATGAAAGGGCCGGTAAATTTTACCGCCCCATATCCGGTCCGCAACCGCGAGTTAACGCAGACACTCAGCGCGGTATTGCGTAAACCTGCCTTTCCCTTTCCTGTTCCCGAGTTTTTGTTGCGGTTAACCCTTGGTGAGTCCGCTGATATGATCCTTAAAGGACAACGAGCGCTTCCTCAAAAACTTTTGAGTAATGGATTCCTTTTTAAATTTCCAACCTTATCCGTCGCTTTACAAGACCTCGTGGGGTAACAAAAAAAAATTCTATCGACCATAGCCCAAAAAAAAGGAGCTGCAATGATGGTTTTTGAAATACCCGCTTTAACCCAGGAAGAATGCGAAAAGATAATCACCGCGGAATATCTTTGCCGCATTGCCTTTCATGGAGAAAAATATCCCTATTTAGCTCCTTTCCTTTACGTCTGGCAAAACAACCATATCTATTTTCTTTCTGCCAACTACGGAGCTAAAATAAAATATTTTCGAGAAAACCCACTGGTGGTTGTGGAAATAGAACAAACGGTTCCCGATCTTTCACGCTGTCGTTTTGTGACGCTTTATGGCCGATTGCGAGAGATTCAGGCCAATGAGGAGAAAAAAACCATTCGGAGAGCATTTGTTTCCCTCATTCAAGAAAAAAACCTTTCTAAAAATATTATTGCCGCGTTAGGTCACAACCCGGAAGAAAATCTGGACGCCCTCGAAACTGAAGGCCGGAGTTTGGTGTGGAAACTCGACGAGGTTGATCGCGTCAGCGAATTACAATTCGGCAATGCTGCACGGTAAAGCAAAAAAAATAAACGGTTTTTTTTTAATTGGACAATCATACCCACAGGAGGATACCAATGAATAACATTATGGAATTAGTATTCTTAGGGCAGGTTGGCGCCACCATGGCTATGCTGGGGATCGTCTGGTTCGCCCAGATAGTGCATTACCCTCTGTTTGCCAAAGTTGATCCTGGCAGTTTCGTACAATACCAGGATTTTAATTTGCGCCGGACGGTCTTAATCGTTATCCCCTTGCAGATGATTGAAATGGGTACCGCCTTGCTGCTGGTGTGGAAAACCCCGGCCGGACTGCTTCCCCTGCAGGTATGGTCGAACCTTATTCTTCTTATCCTTATCTGGTGTTCTACCGCTTTCCTGCAGGTGCCCCGGCACTACCGGCTCACCCGGGGATTTGACGCCAAAGGAATAAATTTTCTTGTTTCAACCAACTGGATCCGCACTATCAGCTGGAGTTTACGAAGCGTGATCGTGTTGTGGATGGTAAAAAATTTGATTTAATCACTCACCAGTAACCATGCGCCATGGACCAACGCCGTCTTCGAATTGTGCAACCAGGGAAAGAAAAAAAGGGCATTGTTGTTTACTGGATGAGCCGGGACCAACGGGCACATGATAATTGGGCTCTTTTGTGGGCCCAGGAAAAAAGTTTAGCGTCCCATGTCCCGTTGGTCGTTATCTTTTGTCTCGTCCCTCGTTTTCTTGAAGCGACAGCACGACAGTATCTTTTCATGCTCAAAGGCCTCCAGGAGGTTGAAAGGGATTTAGTGAAACACACTATCCCCTTTTTTCTTCTCACCGGATCACCGGAAAAAGAAATTCCCGCTTTTGCAAAACACCATGACGTGTCTCTTCTGGTCACGGATTTTGATCCCCTCCGGATTAAACAAGAGTGGAAAAAGGAAGTAGGTAAAAAAATAACTGTTCCTTTTATTGAAGTTGACGCGCACAACATCGTTCCCTGCTGGATCGCCTCAACAAAACAGGAATACGGCGCCTACACCTTACGACCGAAAATCAACCGTTTATTGCCGGAATTTCTAACACCCTTTCCAAAAATCAAAAATCACCCCTATCATTTAAAACTTTCGGGGTCGCCTATTCCCTGGAACAAAATTTATAAAACCATTAAAGCTGACAAAACCGTGCCTGAAGTGACGTGGCTTAAACCCGGTGAAAGCGCGGCAAAAAAAGTCCTCCGGTCTTTTTTGTGCTCTGGGCTTACCGACTATGTTCGGCTGAGAAACGATCCCACTCATGACGCGCAATCCCATCTCTCACCCTATCTGCACTTCGGACAGCTCTCAGCGCAACAAACAGCGCTCGATGTTATTCGCGCCGGCGTTTCTCCTCATGCAGAAGAAGCCTTTCTGGAAGAGCTGATTGTGAGAAGAGAGCTTGCGGATAATTATTGTTTCTATAACCCCGACTACGACACCCTGGAAGGTTTCCCTCTTTGGGCAAAGACCACGCTCCATGAACACCAAACCGATCCGCGCGCTTACTCGTATTCGCTGGATGACCTGGAAAACAGCCAGACCCATGATGATCTTTGGAATGCCGCGCAAAGGGAAATGACCGTGAAAGGCAAAATGCATGGGTATCTAAGGATGTATTGGGCGAAAAAAATTCTGGAGTGGACAAAGACACCTGGACAGGCCCTTAAAATTGCAATCCATCTGAATGATAAATACGAACTTGACGGCCGTGATCCCAATGGCTACACCGGGATCGCCTGGAGCGTGGGCGGTGTCCATGACCGTCCCTGGAAAGAAAGAGAAATTTTTGGTAAAATCCGTTATATGAGCTATCGCGGCATGATGGCAAAATTTAACGTGAGCGGATATATTAAAATGATGAGGGAGGTCAAATAAGTTTCTTTATTATCCGTTCAAGCGGTCATTTTTTTATGAGATGATTACATGAAAAAATTTTTCAGAATTACCTTAAGTTTTTCGTTGTTTTTATTTTTTTCATTTTCCTCACCTGCGCTCGACACGAACACTCCCGCGCCCTTCTTTCAGGTAAAAACCGGAGATGATCAGGAGATAACCAGTGATATGTTAAAAGGAAAAGTATTCTCGCTCTGGTACGAGACAAAGGACGTCGCTGAAAAAAACAAGCCCTTAAAAACCGCGTTAAAAAGTTTTTATCAGACCATGCCCGATGACCTGAAGACCGGATACGCGCGGGTGCCGGTAGTCAAATGCTTTCCGGTCTCCTGGCCGATCACGAAAATTTTGAAATATAAACTCAAGGAAAATTCAAAAATAGAAGGGGTGACCATTTACGGGGACTGGGACGGAAAAATGTTTGCTGATTACGGGATGACGGATAACGAAAGCAATTTTCTCCTGATCGATAAAAAAGGCTTTATCCGTTATCGCGCGGCGGGGAAAATAGAAGATGAAGAAATAAAAAAAATTATTGAACTTCTTACCAACCTTCTTAAAGAAAGTTAAACCCGCGTTGAGAGGGTAAAACCCCCTTACCACCTGTTCACCTCTCACCCATTTTTGATAATACTCTCTCTAAACGTATCCGGTTATACCGCTGAGTGATAATACACGGAAGATTCGCAGTTACCGCATAGCCAACCATCACCACTCCTACCCAAAAGGGATTCCATAAAAAGAAAAGCGGGGCGAATATCATCGTCACCCAGTGAACTCCTTCCGAGCGACATGTCTCGGCGACGAACCTACAAACGTAATCCTTATTTTTTTCTTTTAAGTGCTTTTTCTTGAACCCCTGTCCAAATAACACTGCGCCGTCAGGCAAAAGACTTTTCCACTTCTTCACAAAAAAAATATCCTGGTAAACTTTCCCCTCATTTACCCCACCTCTTCCCCGAAAAACCCACGATTGAGGATTGAAATACCAAAGAGGCATTTGGGTCATAATATAGGACACCCCTATATGGATGACGAACCAGGCGACACAATCAAAAAAGATGGTCCACGGGACAGAGAAGTACCATATTCTCATAATGAACTCCTATGACTTATCGGTCCGGAGAGTCCGCCCTTTCCAGGTTACCCGTTTTTTGAAAATTTTGAGCATTAAAGAGTAAGAAAAAAGCATAATAAAAAACAATAGCGGTACCGGAAACAAAAGCGCGGTATAAAATTTAAAATTTCCTATCCTGAAAAGCATCCAGTAAACCTGTAAAACATAGAAAATATATAAAAATCCCGACCATACCACGAGTGAAACGTCGCTGCCGAAAAGACCCATGAGCATTGTTCTCGTGGCTCCCGCGCCTCCTGCCACCCACAAAATTATCATAAGGAGTGTGGCCAGAGAAATGCCTTGCGCTCCTTCGGCAAAACCCTTGCTCCACCCCTCAATAAGCTGGGCTAAGCCTTTCGGATACATTCGAAAAAAGATCGTTCCCTTTCCTCCATAGCATCGGATGATAAAATTTTCTTGTCTATAGAGCCGGCCGATAGCAATATCTTCCAAAATCGTGTCCTTAACTCTTTCATGCCCCCCAAATTTAAAATAATCGTCTTTCCCGATCACAAAACATGGCCCAAAAATGCCTGATGGTTTTACTTTTTTACCCAATAGCGTAAACGAATTGAGCCCGGCCATAACAATAATATTAAATATAGCGGAGAGCTGCTCATAGTTTTTTTTCATGAGGTGAAAGGGCTGGACAGAAACGATTCCCTTTTTTTCCGTGTAAGCGCCAATGATCTTTAATAACCCATCCCGCGCAAGCGACGTATCCGCGTCCAGAAAAACCAGGATTTTTCCCTGGGCCTCCCGCGCGCCGCTCCAGCATGCCCAGGGCTTCCCATGCCAGCCCTCCGGCAAGGCTTGCGCGCGAATCACTTTCGCTCCGCCTTGTTCGGCAACCGCTGCGGTAGTATCTTCGGAATTATCATCAACAACGATTATTTCATCAGGTTTTAACGTCTGGTTGCGCAGGGACAAAAGGAGGAAAAGAAGGCTGTGTTCCTCATTACGCGCCGGGATGATCACCGATACCAGAGGGAAGCCGCCCCCTGCACCGGGCGCGCCATTAAAGGATGGGATTCTGAATAAAAAGAAAAATCCGAGAAGCCAGAATAAAAAATATATGCTTACTGCAATTAATTCCATTTTCGCTTTCTCGAGGAAAATAAAATTCGTGGCTTGCATTACCTGGCTTTTCTTGTATAATCCTACTATATATCAAATTTTACTTTAATAAAACTCAAAAATTTCTTTAAAGTTTAAATGGGTTAGTAGTATAACTTAAGCCCGGGGAAAGCTTCGTGGTGATAAAAAATATCAACCAGACGTGGAGAAAATGCGGTAATGCCCTTAAAACCAAAGCCATTAGCAAGTCCCCTCATCGTGTATTGTTTCAAAGTACCCTATCCGACACCTACTCACGCTTTCGAACTTTTTCATTCCTCACTCCTGCTCCTCTTACAGAAATCTTTTAAAATAATGTTCACCCTTTGTTTATCATTATAAAAAGATGCCTAACGCCTCTGAAACAGAAAAAATCGTTAACACCGCGCGGATTGCTTTCGCTCAGTGGAAGGAAAAAACCATTGCCGAACGCATCCCCTATATTTCCGCCCTCCGCAAAGCAATCGTAAAAAATTTGGACACCATTGCCGCGGTCATTAAGGAAGACACCGGCAAAGTTGACGTGGAAGTTTTGAATTCCGATGTTCTTCCCTCCCTTGAATTAATAAAATATTACGAAAAACAGGCGCCAAAAATCTTAGCGCCCCAAAAGAAAAAAATCTCATTTCTCTTTTTTAATCATGATGCCTACCTTGAATATAAACCTTTGGGGGTGGTGCTTATTATCGTGCCTTGGAATTGCCCGCTCCAGCTTTCTGTAGTTCCTCTGGTATCCGCACTGCTCGCAGGAAACGCGGTTATTCTCAAACCTTCAGAACTAACCCCCAGGTCAGGCGATTTAATGAGGACTCTCTGTCACGAGGCAGGAATGCCAAATGATCTTGTCCAGGTCGTCCCGGGAGGAAAAGAGGTGGGGGAAGCGCTTATTCAGGCCGGCCCTGATAAGATTTTTTTTACGGGAAGTTTTGAAGCGGGCAAAAACATCATGGCCCAGGCCGCAAACAATATGACCCCCGTTGTGCTCGAACTCGGCGGCAAAGACCCAATGATCGTTTTTGAGGACGCGGATATTGACCGGGCGGCGGAAGCCGTAGTCTATGGCGCTTTTGCGCATGCCGGGCAACTCTGTGTTTCCATTGAACGTCTTTACGTGCAGGAATCAATCTTCGATCGATTTGTTTCCCGGGTAGTGAACCGGATGGCTACCGTGCGCGTGGGAACGACAAGCGAAAGTGACCTCGGGCCGGTCATATCTTCTGCTCAGATCGAACGAATCGAAGACCAGATACATGATGCCCGGACCAAAGGCGCGACCTTCCTCAACGATCCGATGCAGCAGGGATCCCTGCTCTACCCCCTCGCGCTCACCAATGTGAATCACGGGATGAAGCTCCTGTGCGAGGAGACCTTCGGGCCGCTGCTTCCGATCATGCCGTTTAAAACGGAAGAAGAGGCGATTGCGCTCGCCAACGACTCTCCCTATGGTCTTAACGCCAGCGTGTGGTCGCGGGACCTAAAAAAAGCGAAACGGGTTGTGAGCCGCCTGGAAACCGGAAACGCCTATATCAATGATGTCATAAAAAATATCGGCAACCCCCATCTTCCTTTCGGCGGGGTGAAAAAGAGCGGTTTCGGCAAGTATCACGGCCCGGAAGGGTTGCGGGCGTTTTCAATTGAAACCGCGGTTATGATAAATAAAAGCAAGGGAAAGCGGGAGATAAACTGGTTTCCGTATACAGCGGAATTGGCAAAAACAGTGCGAGGATTAATCACTGTTCTCTACGCCGGGTTACCGCTGCGCGAGAAGATAAAAATTTTCTTAAGGATACGTCGTTTCATGAAAACTCTTCAGTGACCCAAACAGGAGGGATGCTCATGAACAGAGAAAAAAATCGGACGGTAATTGTGATCGGAGCTGGCCTGGGAGGAGTATCAGCCGCTCTTTCATTAGCATGCGAAGGTTTTAAGGTGGAGGTATACGAAAAAAACAGTCATATCGGAGGAAAACTCAATTGCCTCAAAAAAGAAGGCTTTTCCTTTGATCTGGGACCTTCCATTCTGACCTTACCACACCTCTTTGAAAAGCTTTTTATCCAAGCCGGGAAAACAATGGAGGATTATGTTGATTTGGTTGAGATCCCTTTGCAATGGCGTTGTTTTTTTGAAGACGGAAAAATCATCGATCTCTATTCCAACAAAGATGATCTCCTTCACAATAACCCTCATCTTACGCCTCAGGATGGAGAAGACTTTTCTCGCTTTATGGAGTATTCGAAAAAATTGTATGACCTTACCGAGCGCGGGTATTTTCAAAAAGGGTTAGATACCTTTTGGGATTTGGTAAAATTTTATGGGGTTTTTTCTTTACTCCGTTCCTTTGACGCTCTTTCCACTATGGATGAAGGGGTTTCCCGGTTTATCCGTAATCCCCACTTAAAAGATACTCTCAATTTTTTCGTAAAGTACGTGGGATCATCGGCATATGATGCTCCGGCCCTTCTCAATCTTCTCCCTTATGTTCAAATCAACTATGGGCTTTGGTATGCAAAAGGCGGCATGTATAAAATTGCCGAGGGTCTTACCCGTCTCCTCAAGGAATTAGGGGTCGCACTCTATTTAGATACTGAAGTCATCGAGCTGGTAAAAGGTGACCATACCATTACTGGTGTTCGCCTGGCGGACGGAAATATTAAAACCGGAGATATTTTTATCTCCAACATGGAAGTCATCCCCGCCTATGAAAATCTCTTGCACGAAGAGAAAAATTTTATCCGGCATTTTGACAAATTTGAGCCCGCCTGCTCAGGCCTTGTTCTCCACCTGGGTGTCGATAAAGAATATCCTCAGTTAGGACATCACAGTTTCTTTTTTTCACGAAATCAAAAAGAACATTTCGATTCGGTTTTTCATAAAAAGGTTTTACCCGATGATCCAACCCTCTATGTGGTTGCCCCGTGCAGAACTGATAAGTCTCAGGCACCGCCCGGCTGCGAGAACATTAAAATTTTGCCCCACATCCCCTATATTCAGGATAACCCTTTTACCCGAGAAGACTATCTTCGTCTACGGGAAAAAGTTTTGGATAAAATGGAACGGATGGGGATTAAGGAGCTGCGTAAACATATTGTGGTGGAAGATATGTGGACCCCGGATGATATTCAAAAATGGTATTACTCAAACCGGGGAGCTATCTATGGCGTTGTGTCCGACAAAAAAAAGAATTTTGCGCTTAAAGCTCCCAAGGCGAGTGAGAAATATAACAACCTCTTTTTTGTCGGGGGAAGCGTCAATCCCGGCGGAGGGATGCCTATGGTCGTCCTTTCGGGTCAACAGGTAAGAGACATGATTGTTAAAAACTATGGTGCCCAATCATAAAAGGTAAGAGGAGAACAAACATGACAAAAAAACATATTGTCATTGTTGGCGCGGGCCCCGGGGGATTGACCAGCGCCATGATCCTTGCCCACCGGGGTTTTCAGGTTACCGTGTTTGAAAAAGCTGAAGAAGTGGGCGGACGCAATGCCGCCATAAAAATGGATGGCTTTACATTTGATACCGGCCCGACTTTCTTGATGATGAACTATATTTTAAAAGAGATGTTCGCGGAAACTGGCCGGAAGGTAGAGGATTATCTTGAGTTTGTGAAACTTGATCCCTTCTACCGTTTGCAATTTGATGACTGCGCATTTTTCCCTTCTCAGAATCGAAAAACACTAAAAGAACAGACCGGGAAACTTTTCCCCGGTAATGAGGATGGATTGGACAAATTTTTTCAGATCGAAGCCAATCGCTTTGAAAAACTTTTCCCCTGCCTGCAGAAAGATTACCAGAGTTTGACTACCTATCTTGATCCGATTTTTATTAAAGCACTCCCCTATCTCTCTCTGGGTAAGTCCTTATTTGAAAATCTGGGTAACTACTTCACTCAGGAAAAATTGAAGCTTTGCTTTACCTTCCAGTCAAAATACCTTGGCATGTCCCCCTGGAACTGCCCGGCTCTTTTTACCATTCTGCCCTACGTTGAATATGCCTACGGTGTCTATCACGTCATCGGAGGACTCAATAAGATATCTCACGCCATGGCCAAAGTGGTTGAGGAAGAAGGGGGACGCATCAACAAAAAAACTCCCGTAAAGCATCTTATTATCGAAGGAAAAAACGTACGCGGGGTTGAACTCGAAAATGGTGAAAAAGTATTGGGTGACGACGTAATCATCAACGCTGATTTTGCTTATGCCGCGACCCGCCTCATTGAACCGGGTTTCTTAAAAAAATATACTGAATCAAATCTCCAGAAAAAACAGTACTCGTGTTCCACCTTTATGATCTATCTCGGGTTGAACAAAAAATTTGACCATCTGCCCCATCATAATATCCTTTTTGCCTCCGATTACCGAAGAAATGTAGATGAAATAACCGAAAAAAAGATAATTTCTCAAGACCCTTCAATCTATGTGCAAAACGCCTCCGTCAGCGATCCCACCTTAGCACCCGAAGGAAAATCGGCCATCTATATTTTGGTTCCGGTTCCCAATAATAAAAGCACGATTAATTGGGAAACGATCAAGGACGCTTTTAAAGAAAAAATTTTAACGCTGGTTTTGAATAAAGGAGGGTTCGAAGGGTTAAAAGAGCATACTGAGTGTGAGAAGGTAATCACCCCGTTGGACTGGGAAAAGCAGTACCATGTTTACCAGGGTGCGACGTTTAATCTTGCCCACACCTTTAGGCAGCTTTTATATTTTCGCCCCCACAACCAGTTTGAGGAATTGGAACACTGTTATCTCGTTGGCGGCGGCACTCATCCGGGAAGCGGACTCCCCACAATTTACGAATCCGCCCGGATTTCGAGTAATCTACTCAGCAAACACTACGGCATTGATTTTCAATGGCCTTCGGCGCTCAGGGAAAAGCCCCTTACTAAAACCACCGTATAGGAGTAGGGATGATAGGTTCTTCATCCAAAAATATCAGGATAGACAATGGCGCCTTTTTTTGTAAGCATAATGCCCAGAGATAATAAGTAAACGCTTTAAAGGAACAGCACTTACTGCCCTTCTAATGTTTTTTTACCTGTTCAGCCAATTGATCGCGGTCGAACAACGGTTCTTTTTCACTAAATTGATAAAATTTTTTCCCGTTAATCATAATTATAGGCGCATGCCAAGCACCCCGCACGAGGCAATAAAAAAGGTTATCAAGCCAGGGTTTGACTTCAAAATTAACCTGCTTCTCTTTAAATTCATTTTCCATCATATCCTGGAGGGTCGCGGTCGTAAGATCACACTGATCACAATGAGTTTGGATACGAATGGGGCCGAATCGTCCGGCCCATTTAAATTGAGTAATATTTACCGGTTTGCTTTGTTCACGAGCCATAACAACCCCCCCTTGGTGAGAAGTTTTTAAAAAATAAATTCTATCCAACCTATATTTTTGTTATTGTACTATGAATTTCAAAAAAGGCAATCTTTAGTTGACATTCGCATTGATCAAGAAATGAGATGTAAATTTTCAATTATTATTCCCGTATTAAACGAAAGCAGTATTATAAACGATCAAATCAATCGTCTCACATCTCTCATCACCAAAGAAACGTACGAAATCATTGTCGTCGATGGCGATCCACGCGCTGACACCCTCCAGGCGCTGCGCAATAAGACAAATATGGTGTGTCTCACATCTCCTCCATGCCGGGCAAAGCAAATGAACCTTGGCGCAAAAAATGCCGAGGGTGAAATTTTAATTTTCCTCCACGCTGACACCGAGCTTCCTCACAACGCTCTTGATCGAATAACCTCGATCATGGAAAGGGGCCAGTATATCGGCGGCGCCTTTGATCTGGGAATCAAATCTGACAAATTAATGTTAAAGCTCATAGCAAATATTGCTTCCTGGCGTTCTCGCTTAACCCGCATTCCCTATGGAGATCAAGCGATTTTTATAAAAAAAGATTACTTTTTCAACATTGGTGGCTTTCAGGACATACCGTTAATGGAAGATGTTGCGTTAATGAAACGTATTAAAAAATTGGGAGGTAAAATTTTTATTATTCCGGAACGGGTTTTTACTTCGCCCCGCCGATGGGAAAAAGAGGGAATAATGTACTGCACTTTGAGAAATTGGTTTCTCTTAACGTTGTACTATCTTGGCGTTCCGCCAAAAAAATTGGCAAAATACTATTCTAACGGAGGCAGCAGTGTCTGATAAAATCTCATTGCTCCTAATGCGCTAACTGTGGTACGGAGAATATTTCCCGGATAGCAGTGTCAAGTACATCTGATCAGGCAAGGAATACTCGAAAAAAATAATTGCCAGCAGTAATACCGAAAAGTCTAAAATGATATTTCGAGATAAAGGGGGTAATCATGTCGGAAAATGGATTGTCTATGGAATTAACATCATCAAAAAAACTTTGATCACGAGAGAATTTTTTTATGAAAATAATAAGCCAGTACCGCCGAGTGGAATTTGACAGCATACCTATTTACATTCAACCTGAAACACCCGATTGGTTTATTCCAACCACTAAAGGAGATTTCATACTTAGTAACTTAAAAAAGGGAGGGTCTCTTCCCCCTATAGCCCAAAAATTCAATCAAAAATTTGGTGGTGAGTTTTTCTATGCATTGATGCTCATCAACAATTTATTGTCCCGCCTTGATAATCATAGACCAGCAAAATACCGAGGCCGCAGGTATTACCACCACATCCCAAATCTCAAAGAATGCTGGTTTCATGTTACCAACCGATGCAATATGACCTGTGAGCACTGCATGTTTTCATCAAACACGGAAAATCATACTTATCTGAATTTTGAAAAACTTATGCAAACTATAGCTGAAGCCTATCGCTTAGGCTGTAAAGTTTTCTTTTTTACCGGAGGTGAGCCTTTCCTCTATCCTCGGTTAACTGAGGCGTGCGATGCCATCTTGAATAACCATGATACCCGTGTGGTTATTTTAACAAATGGAAAAGATGTAAGAAAATTTGAAGGATGGCTGAAAAAAAAACCGACTGACCGTCTTCACTTCCAGATAAGCATGGACGGATTGGAAAAAAACCATGATGCTATGCGCGGAAGAAGTGCTTTTCAAGCCCTTCTGGGTTCCCTGAGATTTTTAAAAAAATTTGGTTTTCCCCTTACTCTGGCAATGACGGTCACTCGGCATAATGTTCGGGAAATGGCTTCCATCGTCACCATTGCCGGCGAATTGGAAATAAACAATATCCATTATCTCTGGCTTTTTAAAAAGGGGAAAGGAAACCCACGCTTCTTTGTTCCTCCTACCATGATTTTTTCCGAATTAAGGAAATCCTACGAAAAAGCTCGGAACCAAAACATAATCATTGACAATGTGGAAAGCATTAAGTCCCAGATTTTTTCTCTTCCCGGGACTAAATTTGATTTGAGTAATGCTGCCTGGGAAAGCATCGCTGTGGGACCTGATGAAACCATTTACCCGTCACCAGCGCTCATAGGTGAAAAGGAGCTTGTTGCGGGAACGATCGCTGAAGGTTTAAAAAATGTTTGGGAAAAGAGTCCGGTTTTAAAAAACCTTCGCGCCAGCTCTCTCATCCAGGATAAAAAAAGGAAGCGTAATCCCCTCAGGTATCTTATCGGTGGTGGTGATATAGATCATAGTTATATCGCGGGAAAAATCTTTGTGGGCGCTGATCCTTATGTAGAATTGTATACTCTTATTGCTCTCTATCTTCTTTCCCAAGAGGCAAAAGGTTATGAGCAGAATGATAACGTTGGTTTAGTGTGTCGCATGGGAGAACGTTTGTTCAATTGTGATGAAACCAGCTCACCAGTTGCGTTCACCCATTCAAACTGCGTCTTATCTCTACAGTACAAGAATGGACATGATGGGGTTGCCTCCTTTTACTCTCGTGCTGCTGAATCGTTAAATACGGATATTTCAAACCCCATTCATTATCCTGAAGAGGAAATTCACCATATCCCCGAGGAAGCACGGATTTGCAGTTATGGGTGCGGCAGCCCAATACTGGACTGTTCCCTCACCCAGGGAGAAACCATGGTTGATTTAGGATGCGGCATTGGAGTGGAGTGTTTTATCGGGGCAAAAAAAGTTGGTCCTCATGGCTTGACCATTGGAATTGATATGTTGCCGGTGATGCTCAACCGTGCCCGGAAAGCGGCACAAAAGGTTTCAACAGACCTCGGATATAATAATATTGCGTTTATCCAAGGGCTTCTTGAGGAAATTCCTTTGCCCCCGGAAAGTGTTGCTGTGGTAATCTCCAACTGTGTGATTAACCTCTCCCCTGATAAACGAAAAACCTTTAGTGAGATCAAACGAATCTTGAAACCCGGCGGCCGGTTGTGTATTTCCGATATTGTTTCTGAAGAAAATATCCCTCTCGAGGTTAAGTACAATGAAAAGCTGCGGGGGGAATGTATCGGCGGAGCCATGAATGAATCTGAGCTATTTGCCCTGCTTGAAGATTTAAATTTTGAAAGAATATTCGTTCAAAAACGCTTCCATTATAGACAAATAGAAGGCCATAATTTTTACTCTCTTACCTACACCGCTTATAAACCGGCAATGAATTGTTCGCAAAAGCTACTGTATCGAGGCCCCTTTAAGGCAGTGATAACCGATGACGGCCAAATTATCCGGAGAGGAATACCGCAACACTTTAAGATTCCGTCAAACGTTTCCTTAGATGAATCGTTTTTCGTTTTTGATCAACAGGGAACAATAACCAATGTCAAGCAGGATATAGCATGTTGTTGCTCTGATTCGCCTGAAGTCGCCAAGACCGGGGACACTGCAATTGGTGAGCAAAAACCAGTAACCGGTTGTCTTGTTTGCGGGCAGGACCTCAACTACCTTTCGGAAGGACGTCCTGAAAAATGTTTTTATTGCGGTCACCAATATCTGGCTCATGCCCTTTGTGTTGACGGACATTTCATCTGTGATCATTGTCACTCCCGCGATGCTCTGGAACTAATCCAATCAGTCTGCCTTAACACGTATCATGAAGATATGATCGCACTCTTACAGAAAATCAGAACCCATCCCTCCATGAGCATGCATGGACCAGAACACCACTCTCTGGTTCCCGCGATCATCCTTTCGGTTTACAAAAATTTAGGAGGGAATAGTACTGACCATGATATCCTCACTGCCATTGAGCGGGGAAAAACCATTGTTGGAGGGACCTGTTCTTTTTTAGGAATCTGCGGAGCTGCAATCGGCGTGGGCATAGCTTTTTCCATGATCTTAAAAGCTAATCCCTACTCTGGAAAAGAAAGGCAATTGGTTATGAAAATTACCAAATGTGTTACTGAAAAAATTGCTAAGTATAAAGCGCCGCGATGTTGTCAGCGCGAATCATGGCTCGCTTTAAAAGCAGCGTCGAATCTTTCCCGAAAGTATCTGCCTATTTGTTTGCCGGCTCATGAGAAAATAACGTGTGCCCAATTCCACCTCAACAAAGAATGTATCCGGGCGATGTGTCCGCTTTGGGGCGAGTCTGAACATACCACGGATAAGGTATAATAAGTGCGGGTGAAGAGGTTAAAGAAAAGGCATGACAACCGCAACCATGCATACGGGCGGCACGAGCACTTTTGATGACCGCTGTTTGCTCTTTTTTGTAAAATACCCGGAACCAGGACAGATCAAAAGTCGCCTCGCTGCCTCTCTTGCTGCAATAACCATTGTTGAACTCTACCGGAATTTTGTCCTCGATTTACTTGCCATGCTTGAATCTCTTGCTATCCCTTGTTACATCTGTTATTTTCCGGAAAACAAAGAAAGGCAATGCAAAGAATGGTTGGGCGAAAACTATTTTTATCTTTCTCAACAGGGAAACGACCTTGGAGAAAAAATGAAGCATTGTTTTACCCACGCGTTTTCACAGGGATTTGACCGCGTCATTACCATCGGGAGCGACAGTCCAGACCTACCTTCCAATTTCATAACCGAGGCGTTTTCAAGTATCACCACCATGGATTCAGTCATCGGACCAGCTTTTGATGGAGGATATTACCTTATTGGTTTTAAGAAAAAAACCTTCCTCCCCCAGGTCTTTGGTGGAATCACCTGGAGTTCCGCTTCCGTTTTCCAAGAGTCACTGAAGATATTGCAAGAGGCCGGACACAAGACTTTTCTTTTGCCTCGCTGGCATGATATCGATACCTTAAGTGATTTAAAAAATCTTATCCAACGCGGGAAACAATCTTCTTTTAGTAATTCGCGCACCATGTCTTTTCTTTTAAGGCACTCTGTTGTTGGGTAAAAAATGAACCGGGCATTGAATAAAAAAATATTCTTTGTGGTAGCACTAATTGCTGTCATCATATTGATTCGCATTACTGGTTTATCAGGGTATTTAACCCTGGAAAACCTCCAGACGCATAAAAATAATCTTCAAGATTTCGTTGAGAATAATTACTGGTTTTCTGTTTTTTCTTTTATCGCGTTCTATATTGTTGTCGCCGGTCTCTCATTGCCGGGGGCAACCATTATGACCCTGGGAGGAGGCTTCTTTTTCGGAGCCTTATTAGCCGCGCTGTATGTGAACGTGGGCGCTACCACCGGAGCAGTACTGGCTTTTCTTTTTTCCCGATATGTGGCCGGAACGTGGATACAAAACAAATACCAAGAAAAACTGACTCGTTTTAACCATGAGGTAGCCCAGCATGGTTCCCGTTATTTACTCACTCTTCGTTTCATACCCCTGTTTCCTTTTTTTTTGATTAACATCTTTGCAGGATTAACCAAAATCCCCGTAAAGACTTTTATCTGGACCACGTCAGTCGGAATTTTCCCCGGTTCATGGGTTTACGCCTTTGCCGGGAGTCAATTAACCACTCTGGAGTCGATGCATGATATTTTTTCATACAAAATAATAGCTGCTTTTTGTGTTCTGGGATTATTTGTCCTTACTCCTCGATTCTTGGCACCGCTCAAGAAAAAATATTTTATCTAAATAATCAAATCCTATGCTTTTCGTTCAAGAATCACTGCGTGCGTATTTGTTTGTGTTCGGGTTGGTATTGTTCCTTGCCCTTGAACTTTTAGTGCCCTATCGGCCCAGTACGGTTTCAAAAATTCGGCGATGGGTGCAAAACCTTGGAATTACTTTTTTTAACAGCATGGTGCTTAAACTTTGTTTTGCCTCGTTGATTATTGCCAGCTTCGAGTATGTTCAAAAAAATAATATCGGTCTTCTCGCCACGCTCTCAGCTCCAAGGTGGGTAAAATTTGTTGCGACCCTTCTGGTTTTTGACCTTGTTTTTTACCTCTGGCATCGCGTTAACCATGAGATACCTTTCTTTTGGAGATTTCATCGGGTGCATCACAGTGACCTGAATATGGACGTTTCTACTGCCACCCGCTTCCATATCGGAGAGCTGGCATTTTCTGCTATTCTAAAAATAGGCCTTATTTTTTTACTGGGACCAACGGGCTTGGGACTTGTGATTTTCGAAAGTGCGTTGGTTTTATGCGCTCAGTTTCACCATAGTTCGCTTAAAGTTACCGGCTGGTTTGAAAAGCTTTTCTGGACTCTTTTTGTTCCTCCCTCCATGCACCGCATCCATCACTCGGTCATTATCAAACAACGCAATACGAACTATGGCGCCATATTTTCTCTATGGGATCGCGTGGGAAAAACGTTTTTACGAGATGTGGATCAGGAAAAAATTCACATTGGTCTGGGAGCCTATCCCCATGCTCCGACATTAACCTTTTTCGCTCTCTTCCGTATGCCTTTTACCAAAGCAGTTAAATAAAACCCCTCGCAGTAGTGTACACGGTATTATGGCAGCGTCTATAACCATCCTCGAAAAAAAAGACATTCACCCGACTATTGATCTTTTAGATAATGGTTTTTCTTTAACCGTTTTAATGAAAAAAAATAGTGAGTATTTTTTGAGAAAGAATTTTTTTCCTATCAGTGACGAGAAAAAGAATACCGGTTGGGATAAAGGTAAGGAAAATCCCTTTGGTGGTAACGAAAAAATTAATTGCGGTAAGTTGCCACCCTTAACCCAACTTTTGCTGTGGCTTAGCGCTTTGGGTTGCGTGGTCTGAAACATTATTTACCCAATAACCCTTTGAATTTTTCTTTTACTGCTCCTGCTTGTTCTTTCGCGCCTTCACCTGCTCCGCCCATGCTCTTTCCCAGTTCTTTGAGTCCCTGGTTCAGAGTATCAGTCACCGCGGAAGAAGTTATTTTTTCGTGCAAAGCTTTAAAAATCTCTCCAAAAACCTGACCGGGAGAGCCACCTTGTCCTTCACCACCTAAATTCGTAAGATGGATATCCGGAAGCGGAGCGCTTACACTTTTGCCGCCAATCAACGAGGTAGCGAGGGTTACTGTGCCATCCTTCACCGTGAAATCTTTTATCAGAATTTTTTTACTGGGCGTTTCTGACGTTGTTTTCTCAGCTGGTTCTTTCTTAGACGCTTGAGTTCCCAGGAAGCTATTGACGTTATTTACAATGGCTTTAAAGTTATCAATTCCCCGCGCTTTTTCATAGGTAATCGCTGGAGCGATCACTTCAATTTTATCGATTACGATCGTATCGTTGGTTAAAGATTTCTCATCAACATCAACTAAAATTGACCCAACCTTCATAGCTTCAGCGGATTTAAACCCCTGAGGATTACCGAGAAAAAAATCTTTGAGTTTAGCTTTCCCGGAAAGGAGCGAGATATTCACGTCACTCAGGCTCACTTCGGTCTTCGTTAACTTCGGCCCATAGGTATTCACCGCATTTTTGATTATCGGTCCAAGCTTTGAAACTCCAATAACAAGGGCGACGATGATGATGACAATAATTACTCCACCAATAAGTAATAATTTTTTCATTTTTCACCCTCCTTTTTAAAATTAAAATACTATCAATAAATTGCCCGATAAAAAATGCCGAGGGACAGAATCGAACTGTCGACACACGGATTTTCAGTCTATTTTAAAATTGTATCATATTTTAAAGTTTTGTTCTAATTGATTAAGATTATTTGGAAAAGTCATGCCCCCCGGCTGTGCTGGTGGTCATGACATAAAAAACCTACCGCCAACTCTACAGGTTTTGATAGGCAAAACCAAGAACAAAGCACGGGACGTTGCTGAATTTATCAACAACGTCCTGTAAATGCTTCACCGGACATGGAATACAAGGACTGCCGTGATCCCTCTCGTATCCGGTTATTTACTGTCTTTTGATTTCATTGACTTTACCCATTCCTCCAGTTCTTTGGCCGCGGTTTCACGTCCACCAATGCCAAAGGCTAAAGCCAGAGCAAGGGCAATCGCACCAATGATCAGACCAAACGCCAGGCTGATAATCTCATTGGCCAGTCCCATTTGACGCAAGGCAATAGCACCAGCCAGAACCATGATCGCAATCCTCGCGGTCAGGGCCAGGAGTAATGCCTGGGCCGGAGCAGTGGACAAAATCGCCTTGGAAACCAGTTTGGCCAGAAGGAGGCCCACACCAAAAATAACCAGCCCCAGGATTACCTGACCTGCCAGGACCGTAAACCCGGCGAGAATATCCGCCATCTTGGCAAATCCGAGCCGGTTAACCGCCTCGATAAACGCAAAAAGCATAATGCCAATGAGCACGATATTGCCAACCACGATTGCCGGCGTCCACTTTTTGTCCGCCGGAATTTCATCACCGATGCCCAGCCGGGCCAGGATGGAATTGAAACCGGCTCCTTCGAGAATGCTGGCAACCAAGCCTGCTAACACACGGCCGATCATATAGGAGATAACCAAAATAAGCAGGGCGGCAAAAATGTTGGGGATGGACATCAGGATCATTTCAAGCATCTTGCTGGCCGGCTGGGTAATCGCTTCCAAAGCAAGGGAATTCAGCGCTGCCACTAGGATGGGAATCAAGATCAAGATATAGATCAGCATCCCCAAGACGCCGGAAAGCTTTTTCTTTCCCATGGCTGAGGCCATACCGAGTTTTTCACTTAACCGGTCAATACCGATGGCTTCAAAGAAGTTGGCCACAATTCTCTGCACCATGCGGGCAATAAGCCAGCCCAGCAAAACGATAACCACCGCCGTGAAGATGTTTGGTAAAAAAGCAAGAATTTTCTCCACCATTCCCTGGACCGGTTTAAGCAGTCCTTCCACACCCAGCGTGCTCAGGATTGCCGGGAGAAAAAGCAGCAGCACCAGCCAGAAGATCCCGTTGGCAAGTGACTGGGCCATGGGCAGTTTTCCGGGTTCGATCCCCGCTTTACCACCGAGCTGCTCATCCATTTTCAAAACACCCAACCCCCGCCTTACAATGATCTGAAAACTCTTGGCGACGATGAAGGCCACCAGCGCCAGCAGAAGAGCACCGAGCAGTTGAGGAGCGTAGGCAAACAGTTCATTCAGGAGACTGTTGATGGGCTGGGTGATAAGGGTTATGCCGAGGGCTTCAAATGTGGCCACAATGACAAAAAGCATAATCACATAGAACAGAAGCTTGGCAATAAAACGAGCAGCCACCGGCTCTTTTCCCTCTCCGCTTATCCAGCGTGTTAAATGAGAGTCCAGCTTGAAGTGAATCAAAATCTTGCGGATCGTCTTTGAAATCAGGATGGCGACGAACCACCCAACAACCAAAATCACCAGGGCACCCAGAAGCCTGGGAACATATGACCCGGTTAACTGAGTAAATTGATTCATGATGGTTTCCATAGTTTTTCCCTCCTTAGCATTGAGGCCAAAAAAAACAATATCCCGGACCTAAGAGGCGTTACCTTTTTTAAAGAGACCTGGTATCACCTCCCGTAATTCCGAAAAAAGCCTTTTTTATGCTACTTCTTTTCCCCGCTTACCAATCGGTAGATTAACCCAGCCAGTATCGCACCCGCAATCGGGGCCACCCAGAAAAGCCACAACTGTTTTAATGCCCAGCCGCCGACAAAGAGAGCCGGACCAGTGCTCCGCGCCGGGTTAACTGAGGTGTTGGTAACCGGGATTCCAATGAGATGAATAAGCGTCAACCCTAGGCCAATAGCTATGGGCGCAAATCCCTTGGGTGCGCGATCATCAATAGCGCCTAAGATAATGAAAAGGAACATAAAGGTAAGAACCACTTCAGCAATCAGGGCTGATGGGAGAGGATAACCACCGGGAGAGTGTTCGCCATAACCGTTTGAGGCAAATCCTGCGCTCAAATCAAAACCGGCTTTTCCGCTGGCGATAAGATAGAGGACACCAGCTGCGACAATGGCGCCCGCAACCTGGGCAATGATGTAAGGAAGCAAAGCAGATGCAGAAAACCGCCTCCCTGCCCACAGGCCCACCGACACCGCCGGATTGAGATGACATCCGGAAATATGGCCGATAGCATACGCCATCGTCAATACGGTTAAACCGAAAGCCAGGGCAACGCCCAGAAAACCAATACCTAATTCCGGGAAGGCTGCTGCGAGCACCGCGCTTCCGCAGCCTCCAAAGACAAGCCAAAACGTACCGATAAACTCCGCTGCTGATCGGCTTAGAATTGACATGGTTTCCTCCTTTCTATAGTTAAAAAGGTTAATTGGTTAAAAGTCAATTCTCAACATTTTCAGCAAAATCATTTTTCCGCCAACCCGGTCATCACCTCATTTCTTTAAGCATGCGTTGGCACAGAAAGGTCGGCTTCCCTCTTTACACTTTCCTCCCCGAATGGCTACGGTATTGATAGGGTAATTATCATAATACAAAATAGGTAGTTATGCAACGTTAATTTATGTCATAATTTTTGAAGAGAGAGTTGTGAAGGTGAGATCTCATAAGCGCCTGAAAATACTAATGTCGAGGGGCAGAATCGAACTGTCGACACACGGATTTTCAGGGCTTGCATTTACTTCATAGGGGATAACAGGAAGAAAGGATAAGAAGAAAATTGGTGAGTTAGCTTTCTCTTGTTATCCCTTGTTTTTTTTATTTTAGCATATTATGGTAGCAAAATAGTAGCAAAAAAATCAGGCAAAAAAAGGCCAGGGGAGGAAACCTGGCCTGAAGGTAGATGGATAAAATGAAACTACCCTTAATGACAAAAGTCAGTCCTGATTAGTTCACAATGGTTTACTTTTTTTTTTATTTCTCTTTCATTATCCTGATAAAGGATAAAAGTCAGGTGGAAAAGGGAAAAAATCCATTTGCGCAAATTAATCGGTAAAAACTCTTAGCCTGGGGGAATAAAATTCCGGGAGGGATATCCAGGGTTGTTTTTGGTGGGTTAAATTTGGTTTAAAAAATAAAATGAGAATTAAATACTGGTTTCAAACAAGCCGCGGCGTGCGCTTTTGCAATAGGATTTTTTTTGGCTCAATCCTTCCAAAAAAATAATTTCTTTAATTTTTATCTTGTTTCCTTTCCTTTAAAACGCTAACCGCGGTGACAATAATTGCAATAATCAAAATAAAAAGGCCAACAGTGCAAACGATCACTGGACCTAACCATTTGGACAGGAATGAGTCTACTATGACATCCTCCGGGTGTTTTGTGTTAAACAATAGATCGATTTCTTCGCCCATCCCCCCCGGGTACCGTTCTGATCCAATTTTGAACTCAAATGTATACGGCTCCCCGTTATCATCATAGTATTTTACCTTGGGATAGTAGATACCCACGGGCTCACGCCCGTGGCACTAAAGATTAAAAGGCAGCTGCAGTTGCCCTTTATCTATCTTTTCCTGAAACTCAATGTATCTTTTTATGACTTCTTCGTTTATGCCAACGGTCGAT
>Ga0209164_1001731_pt1 | contig 26257 bp, 17 predicted proteins | sample MTBNYHSulfiMetaG_FD_187458 | JGI IMG/M metagenome (GOLD analysis project Ga0209164, IMG submission 187458) | Enrichment culture microbial communities from rom New York Harbor, USA that are MTBE-degrading - MTBE-NYH (New York Harbor Sulfidogenic)... | ecosystem: Environmental > Aquatic > Marine >... | reverse complement strand
CCCAGCGGAAGAGGTTTGTTGCGATAACTGTCGCAGCGTTTTTTCTGATGTAATCCGTTGATTCCTGAACCATCTCCTGCAACGTGGATATGATATAGTCAATACAGGTATTCTTCTCATGCCTGCCGAATGTGATTCTTATGGCTTCCTCAATGACTGCCTTCTCTGTATCCGTCACGCCTTCCGTGGGTTTCGCCATCTTGGCTATCAGAGCTATAAAGAGGTCCATATCTTCGTTAAGGTCTTCACAGTCGGAGAAAGGATTAATGACAAAATCCATGTCTTCGTTAAAATCCACATAAAGACCTCCGAGATCTTCACAGAGTGCCTTGTAGCTTTCCCCGACGTCCACAACCCATATATTCGAGATAAAGGGAAGGCTGAAATATGAATAGATGATATGCTGGGTAACAAAAGATTTCCCCTGGCCGGTCATAGCGGCAATGATCGCATTATAGCCCTCTGAGCCGTCGAAGAAGTTCAGGAACATCAGCTGCCCCCGGCGGGATAGAAAATAGGCGACCGGTGTGCCTGTGCCCTTCCAGTCAGACTGGATAGGTGAAAGATGTGCAGCGTTGAAATCAAACATGGTTTTGGAACGTTTCAGAAGCGCAGAGTCGGTTTCAAAGGAACCGCCCATTGGAAGAGAGCCGTACAGAAAAAGTGCAAGATTCATCGATTTTATCTCTTCCTGAAGCTTGTATCCCTTTATATCAAGAAGGTTTTTCAGTGTCTGGCTGTTCTTGTTAATAATTTCTTGATTATCATGATAAAGCCACCATGTCACATAGCCCTTGAGCAGCTTGTTGCCGTCAACCAGCTTTTCGATAATCCACTGTGCCTCATCCTGTTTTTTCCCCAGTCTTACACTCATGGAAGAGGCAAGTTTCTGCTTGTACAGGAATTCGGCCTTCTGCTCCTGAGCGGTTTTGAGCTTGTCCCCGTAACGGAATATATTGAGAGTGCAGATGAAAGGGCAGGTTATCTGGACCTCGTTTTTTGTCATATCTCCGATAAAGGTAAGCGCGTCGGTGATTGACACTTCATCCGGGTACTGTTTAATTGTCAGGGCCTTGCCGACCACTCCGTCATAGCCGAGACAGTCAAAGCCGACTTTGGTTTCGGTATCGGCCTGTACGATCTGCCTGTAAATGTACTGATCTCTGTCATAGTCGGGAACGATGCTCCTGTCGTGGTTGGGATTCAGCATCAGTGACACAATGCTGATATAGTGTTCCGGGGGAACAGGCTCCGGAAACAGGTAGGACGATTCAAGAACAGTTTTGACATTTCTGTAGATAACCTCAATGTCTTTCACTTTAGCCATGTAATCACCTGCTTCCACAGGTAGCTTGAATGAGATGAAAAGCCTGAAGTTTCTGACCGGAATGGGAAGCTCGTCAAAATATCCTCTTCTTTTTTGAGAGAGGATGAAATCGGACACTGCGCCGACCAATCCGCTATCGTCGGTACGTGAGGCGCCATTGCTGCGCATAAAGGCGAATCTTTCCATAAACGGCTCAAGGTAATCGCTTCCCCAGAGCGTAACCTGTATAACCGTGCCATGAGGCAGATATATCGAGGAATAGAGGTTCTGCAGGATCCTGACGGTATCTTCTCCGGCCAGTGGCTTCGGGAAACACTCAAACATAAGTCCGACTGTATTGTCCCTGCACAGGTAAGCGGGAACATGTTCATCATAGACTGCCGGAAGCAAAAAATCAGACAGTGGCTTCCGGACATATAACTGGTAGAATTCATCCCTGACGAAACCTTCTTCCGGTTTTATCCGAGACATCAATCGTGTTAAGACAGACACTTATTGGCCCTCCGGTTTATCATCAGATCCATCCCGCGGCTGTGAGGTTGTGACGGGTGGCCGGGACGGCTGCTCCCTCGCAGCTTCATCCTTTGTGCCGGAATGCACTGTTTCACCTTTTAGAGGTGAATCTATATGGTGGAGGATCAGCTTTCTGGGTTTATTCGTTGCGTTGTTCAGATAATCGCCGAGAACCCAGTCACCGTCTTCCACCTTCAGAAAAGTGTAGTAGAAACTGTGCAATACCTTGTTGTTGTCTGTATAAGGCAGCACAAGAATTCTCACGATGGTATCTGGAGTCCTCAAAGGTGTCGGCGTCTCCTTCAGGACATCAATCGTTTTCCTTTCCTTCTCGATTTCATACAAGGATTTCCCGGGACAATCGCTCTGAGAGTCTGAGCCCGAGGCAGTTAAGGGATGTTCTTTCGAGTTAGAGAATGAAGGACCTGAAGTATGGACTATGGATGAAGATCCCTCCCAGCGATAGTCTTCAAATGCATAGGAAAGGGAAGTTAAAAGCAAAACAAAAACTAACGAGGCGCTTATTTTTTTCATGGTATTGACTCCCTATTTTGAAATCTCTATAGGTATATCGAAATAAGAATTGCCACTATCCGTTACGATCGTGACGCCGATTACAGAGGCAGCCCGGGCAAGAACATAACTGACCATAATGCGTTCTTCAGCACGTGGCGCACGCTCAAACTCGACTATAATCTCTCCGGTAGCAGGATTGGCGGAAAGTATCTCGCCAGGCTGTTCCGGTGTAAATACCCTGAATGTATCGGGCTTCAGCGGAGCATATTTTGTTTTGACGGCATATCGTGTATTGACCCCATCTCCGTAGCCGGTAAATTCTCCGCCTGTGGTCATGTATGGTTCCCCGGAATAAGAGACTATCATCGGTACACTGCTGTTACCAGCTGCTTTGACAAAATTTATTGCATTGCCGCTAATAGTGGCGTATGCTTCGCCTTCGGAATCGACAAGCAAATCTCCGCTTTGATTCAGTACAAGCGATCCGTACGTCAATTTCACGTCATTGCCGTACGGCATGTGGTCCAGCGGTCTCAGGGGAGAAATGAAGATGGCAATTATGTCGCTGTCTTTGGGAGGATCGTAATCAAACGTTATATGAGCGACTCCATTTGCCACATACCCGTTCCCGTTTCCGGTCAGATATCCAAGCGCTGTTTCCCCGACATAATTCGCCCTTTCAATAATCTTCAGGGTCCCTGAAGCATACGGAGGAAGGGCAAGCTCATAGGTCCTGTCGGGAGTGCATTCAGTTACCGTCTGTGGTATATCACTGCATTCTTCGGCATCCTGAGTTACGACTCCTTCAAGGTTTTCATTTTCTCCTGATGATTTTTCCTCCTCGGTCAACTCAGGCGGACAGGGATTTGAAGGAGGAATTTCTTTTGTTATACAGGTCTCGGTTGTTTTCCCTACCAGCTCGGTCCTTGTTTCTCCGATCACTTCATTATATGAAGACCAGCTGGTTACGGCATTTGAAGGATTCTCATCAAAGAGGTAAAGAAATGGCGGCATAAGCAGATCCGATTGTGAAAAGACGGGGAGAGCCATCACTTTCGAATCATTGCCGCTGAGTTTAATGTTTAGCACAACTTCATTTGTATAGCTGCCCATATTGATAATCGCCTTATTCGCTTTACATGCAGAACTGAACAAATCATCTGTTTCGCAAGAGAGTTTCATGCCAACATTAATCGGCACACCGGCTGTTGTTCCGGTTATCATCTTGTCAGAAATAGTGACACTCATTTGCGCATGACGCCCGTCCGAAGCGGAATTTCCGCCTCCGCAACCTGCAGCAAGGAAGATAATCATAGCTGACATGACCGGCAATAAAGATCTTTTTTTCACTTTTCTCCTCCTAGAATCCAAATACCAAGGAAATCCTGAAGTTATTCAGTTCTTTATAGGTGCACAGGGCATAAAAAACGCCGAGACCTATGCTTTTGCCTTTCTGTATGAATTTCTTTATCTCTAATCCGGTTGAAAGAGTCCCCATAAGCTTGTCGTTCTTGTTTTCAAAATTGTAAGCGTAAGCCACTCCAGGAATAACCATGGCGTCTGCCTTAACAGGACCAAGGCCGATTCTGTAAGTGACGGGGACATCGATCTCACCATAGAGTATGTTTTGAAAATAGGAGAATGCAGTGCCAATGCCGGCGAGCAGTGGATAGGCGACTCTCCGCTGGGCCCGGAATCCGGCAGCAAAGGCCCCTTCCACATCCTCTTGAGTATGCATTTTGTAACAAAATGAAAGTGTATATTCCCAGTTCTTGGTCTCGGACACAAAGTCCACTGCATTGCTGACACGAGGCATAAGTATGACCGCAAACAAACAAGACAACAAAATCAGTCTTTTCATTTCAGGTATTCTCCTTTTGTGTTTCTGTTTCCCTCTATCTTTTTCAGGTACATCTCATAACTGACGGCATCATACACATCGCTTAAGCTTCCACAGTATCCGCCTTCGACTCCCAGCCTGCAGAGAGGCTCTTCTTCGTAAGGCAGTATCAGGGAAGCACACCCGGAAAGGAACATAACCGACAGGAAGAGTGCAAGAGCTAAAATGTATATTTTTTTCATGACCATGGCCTATTTCACCATCTTTGACAGGGTGGCCTTATTGACAAAGACCACCTCCACATGCCTTCCGGCGTTCGCCTCTATGACGGGGAAAAGCTCCTTCGCGAGATCAATATAGAATTTGGCAAGATCCTCCGTGGCTTTCGATATCCCCATCCCTATGCCTGTCTGAGCGGTTTTGCTCGGATCAATCGTTGAAATGTTACCCGTCGGCGTGATGTTCAGGACATTTGCGCTCTGTGAGAACGCCTGTGAAACACCCTGAAGAAAACCGGTAACAAGAGAGCGGGCAAGCAGTGCGCCCTGCTTGGTTATGACGCGGCCGCTCAGGCCTATTTTTCCGTCTTCGCCCACGGCATATCCGGAGATGCTTCCTTCCAGAACTTCACCTTTCCTGTTTATGCAGCTCAGCGTATTTGTACGGATATGAACTCTTTCGCTGCTGAGCTCCCCGACAGCCTCGCCTACCAGAAAGCATTCCTTGAAATCTCCTCTCCATAAGTTTGGGAGTTGCGCCAAATCCAGAACCCTCATGAGCACCGGATACGGATTCCCTTTTCCCTTCGAGCCGGTGGGTGCATCAATCCCGTTTAAAAGAACAACTTTGACAAATGAGCCCGCCGGGATATATGAATCATTTTTGGGCGACTCTTTTGTCTCAGTTTTTTTCTGGTTATCCTGCCTGTCCTTTTGGGGGCTTGCCGACGAAGAGCCTGGCTTCCCCTCCTCTATCACTATGAGATTTGTGAGCACTTTCTCCGACTGAGCTCCCGGTCTCACCTGCTGGGCTCCACCCTGAGATAAAGAAGAAGATGGTGGAGGCGGAGACGGATAGGGGCTCCCCTGACGAGTGGCTGGGACAGGAGGAGTTCGCTGGGATAATATTTCCTGCTTCTGAGATTCAACAGCGGGAGGAGGCGGAAATCCCGGAGGAAGCTGTCCGGAAGCTTTTCCCTTTTCTTTTTCCTGCATGGAAGCCAGTGTTCTCTTCAGTTCGTCTATTTCCTGCTTTTGTGCCTGCATCTGGGTTGCGCTCTGGGATATCCAGCTTTCCTTCGCTACATCCTTTGTTCCGGTAAGATCAACTTTTGGCGTGGGAGGTGGTGGAACATATTTTTGCTGGGAGTTGTAGATATATGCGACAACGATCATGGCTATCAATAAAACGGCGATGATTGCAATGATGACAACTTTCTTCCTTTTCTTTTCTTCCTGAATTATCTCACTCATCTTTCAATAGCCTCACGATGAAAAATCTGCTTTGCTCATTTGGTCTCATACCAGGAGATACGATTGAAACCGCAAGCGGATTCTTGGGTGACACAGCCTCAAGTAAAGTGATTTCATTAATGTTCAGCTCTTTCCTGGCAATGAGAACATATTCCTGAACCTGAAACATGATGCCCGTATAGTTGCGCTTATGCACCAGGCGTACTTCCTGGTATTCCCTGACTACCTTGCCGATATCCTCGACATCGTATCCTTCTGGAATATCTTCGAGATAGGCTGACCTGATAAGCTTCAGTATCATGTTTTCATAGTCGCCGGACTTTTCAAAGGAAAATGCCTTCTCCTTGTCGACATAGGAGGATTTCAAATAGATAGTGTTCGCGGGGATGTCTTTGGGTATGAGCAAAAGAGAGAATGTTTTATCTCCGCATACAATGTAGACTTCTTTTGGTCTTGAGTCATATTCAATGGCTATCCGCCCTGACGAAGATTCAACAATCTCTTTTGGGAGATTCTTTATAAAAGCATTTTTATCAACGGTTTTTATTTCTATTCCCTTTTCTTTTGAATAGACGGTGCGGGTAATGTTCGTAAAGCAGACTATGCGTGTGACATCTTTCAGGGATACTTCAACAGCCTGATAATCCTCATCCTCGACTATCTGCGGAGTATTTTTGAACGACTTGAGCCGTTCGATAAGTGTTTCAGCAGAACTCCGGCTTCTGCTGGCATCATTGGTCTTCTTTTCTGCAGTTGTTTGTTCTGTTTCAGGATCATTCTCGTCAGGCTCGTTTCCCAGAAGAGAATATGAAGTCGAATTATCCGGCGAGGCATAATGAGACTGTTCCGGTTCTTTTTGCTTTTGAGGAAAGACCGGAGATGGCTCTTTGGGCTGAGAGGCTTCATGAGGATGGTCGGTCGCAGACGACTTATCAGGATTGGCATTCTCTGCAGCCTGTCTATTCTCATCTACCCCGGAAGGGACTGCAACTGCCTCTCCTGGCTGACTTACAATAATCTGTGGAGCTTCAGTTCTTTTGGGAACAGGTACCGGAGGAACAAGCCTTGTATCGTTTTCAGCCCAGCAAAGGGTTGAAGCTAAGAGTGACAGGAAGACAACAATGCTAAGCTTTCGGTTCAAATTTCTCATACTTGACAATCTCAAACCTCCCCTGATTAATTTGGAATTCCATCCTGTATTCGACTGAGCCGGAAAATATCTGCTTGTCCTGGGCATACTGGCGGACAAAACCGTTTATGGTTACGTTGTTTCCTTTCATAACGATTTTTTGAGGAACAAAGAACTGGGATATGCTATAGGTTTTCATTTCACTGGCAAACGCTTTCATTTGAGTAGACATGGCACTGTAGTGCGCAGGATTAATGAAGCGTAAAAATTCAGCGGTTCTTTCGTCGATGGTATCAGGGGTAAAATTGCCGACAAGCTCTATTGCATAACGGGACATGAGTTCAACATACTCAGGGGAGGCCTTGTCACCTTCAACATAGAACTTTCTGTCGACAAAAGCAGGAACTATAACCGTGCGTTGAGATATGTGGAGATAGATCATGAGGCCACCCTCAACCAGGAGTCCTGCTACGAGAACAACAATAAGAAATTTAAGCAGACGATTCTCCATTTCCCTGTTGGACCAGCTTTCCATAAACTTTTTAATCTGCATTATGTCTGTCTCCCGGGTTATCAGATGTATTCCCTGTTGCCCTGTTTTTTCCCCAGGCAAGGAGTTCGTCCTTGTGAAACCGCACTGTCTTGTTCAGAGGACCGCCATATTCATGGAACGGGATGAGGCCTTTTCCCTTCCAGTTCCATATCGTTCTTGTAGATACTCTCAGGAACTTTGCTGCCTCACGCGGCGTCATAAGCTTAGGGTCTTTTCTGTCTATGACCGAATCGCATCCATTTTCGCTGTCCTGCATTCATCCTCCGTAAATTTCACCAGGATTCATAACTAATATTACCCGCCTGTTTTTCAACACAGGGTCGCCAGGAAAAATTACCTGAACCTCCAAAGAGAGATTTTCCTGCTGGCCCTGGAAAAGAGCACTTTCTCGTGCTGGAGACATCTCGCTATGGAATCCTTTTCAGACACGACATAATTGACGCCGTAGGACTGGAGATAAGGGCAGATACCGTCGTCGATGACAGGTTTGCCTGACAGATCCATTAACAGCTTTTTAGTTACAGTGTCATTCCACCCGATTTCCGCTGAGGGAATTACCCTTATTGGTTCACGGTTGTAGAAAATCACATGGAAGTTGCCAGGCAGTCCTTCTGTAAATACCACAGAGCCGACAGACAGGTCGAGATCATTGAGCGTATACGCCTTTTCCCCTTCAACAGAGCGATCGAACAGTGGAGGCACAATGAGCACCATGGATATGATGCCGAAGGCCTCTATGGCAGGTTTCACACGATCAGAAAATGTTTCTATCAGGTCGATGTTGTTATTTACTGTATAAATAAAGATCAATGGAAGCGAAACGTCGAGGAAATATCTTACCTGGATGGCCAGAGGAAGAGTAAAGATAATGAGCATAAAAACGAGGTCTGTTTTCTTCCTGACTTTTACAGTGAAGACAAAACACGCAACGGACAGGAAAATAATCGGTGTGGCGAGCTTGCCGAGCGACAAGATGTTTTCGCTGATCATTATGTTGTCTCTTCCGGAGACAAGGGCCGAAAAGAGATGGGGTACAACTTTGAAATACTCGCAATCGGTGAGGATACCCCAGGAGAGCAATGAGATCACTGTTCCTAAAAATACTCCCCCGGCGAATTGCCTGCTGCCTTTTATATAGTGGGCAGCGCACAGGGGAACCATATAAAGCCAGAAAAGCCAGTAAAAAAATGCAGAAACAGTGGCGAGGAGGATACCTGTAACAAATCTTCTGCCGGCAATGCCGAATAACAAAAATACACTTATGAGGATAGCAGGACGTATCAGTCCTATGCGGTAGAACCCGTAACTCAAAAATATAAAGAGAATGATGAGAGTAACCGGGAAAAGCTTGTTTTTCCGGGAGGTCCTGAAATTGAAAAGCATTGCTGCAATGAAAAGGCAGGTGAAGGCAATTTCATAAGCAATTACTGTTCTGTCCGGGCCAACGGCATTTTTTACTATACCTGCAATAAGATCGAATCCGTACCAGGGATTGAAACGAAATGTTTCGAAGTAGGAGTACGGAAACATAAAAGCATATCCGCCAAGAGGGTTATAATCGCTGTATCTTATGTGCCGAAGAAAATCATCGACAGGATAAGGACGTATTGTATATATGAGAGTGCCTACGAGAAGAAGCACAACGGCATATAGAAGGCATATAGATAGAGATTCTCTTTTTGCAAACGATGAAATGGACTCTAATAACATGGGGGTTTTCATATGCAATCACATGTGTATTACCCCCGGACAAATAATATTTTAGGTTACCGAGATGTAAGATTAAGTCTAAACTGATTACTTAAGATAGAAGAACTAAATCGATCAGCGCTTCAGTCCTCAGAAGTCGAGACATCAGGGGGCCTCAATCTTCCTATAGGGTAGTAGTGGAAACTGTTAGAAAAAGACTGATCTGACGTTGGCCGCGAGAATAAAGACCTGCCCCTGCGCCTCTGACCGCGCGGCCTCCTTTTGGGCCCGCCGCATGGCACCCTTCCGGAAGACATCCTTCCTCGAAGTCTCGCGTTTCGCGTATAATGTCACATGGAAAAGGTCGAGATATATGAGCGATAAATTGTTTAGAGAAGGCGGTCCACACAATATCAGAAAGATCGGGGCCAATCAGTACAGCATGAGCGTATCTTTGCCAAAGGATGAAGACGGAAGGACGGCGAGAGAGTGCCCAAATGAAGGATGCTCACCCGGTTATTTCAAGGTCAAAGGTGGCACAGGAATAACTGATGGTCAAAAAGTTGTTTATTGTCCTTACTGCAGGAAGGAGGCTGAACCCAGCGACTTTACTACTAAAGAACAGCTTCGCTATGCAAAGGATCTCGTTTTACGGGAAGCTCACGAAGGCGTAGAAAGCATGCTAAAGAGTGCCTTCGGCTTGGACTCCTCAGGGAAGAAAAAATTGGGAGGCGGTTTCCTTTCCATAGAAATGAGCATGAAACCGGGATCAAAGCAGAGCGTCAGAAGGCCGTTCGAAGAAGAAGTTAGAAGAGACGTTATTTGTCCATCCTGCGGTCTGGATCAATCCGTATACGGGCTTGCGACTTGGTGCTCGGACTGCGGTCAAGATATTTTCCTGACACATGTTGCATCCGAATTGTCAGTCATCCGGTCAATGCTCGGCGATGTAGAAAGGCGACGCGAGTTGCTTGGCATCAGAGTTGCTGCCAAAGATTTAGAAAACTGCCTGGAAGATACTGTTTCCATATTTGAGGCAGTGCTAAGGGTCCTCGTGAAGCGGTATCAACGACAAGTTGGAATGAGCGACGAAGAGATCGACGCCTTTTTTAAGAAGATAGGAAATGTTTTTCAAAGTGTGGAGCGTGCGCAAGACGTTTTTTCTTCGAAGATCGGCATGCAGTTATTTGTCGAAAGCTCAACGAGTGAGGTTGAAAAACTCGCCCGTATCTTTGAAAAGCGACACCCGATTACGCATAACCTCGGTGTGGTAGATAAGAAGTACATCGAGAAAGCAAGGACAGCCGAAGAAGAGGGCAAAGAAGTCTTCGTCACGACAACGGATATTGAATATGCACTTGCTCTTTCGTTGAAAACGTTCGGCTCGGTGCACAAACAAATGTTTTCCAGAACGCTGTAAAGGGCTATGTTATAATTGTTCAGGGATGGCCATAATCATGAACCTTTCGGCGCACTTCAGTAAGATAATCGTAATCCAATCTATCCCAAGAAACGAACTCCACACGGGAACAAAACTTCACGAGGATTTAGAGACACTGGATGTATGGCACGAAAGGGGTCTGAAACCAGAACTAAAGAATGCTACCACACGGAACGATCTTCTAGGATTACTTTCTGAACTTACAGACAAGGCGCGGCTTGAAGGAAATTGGCCTGTTTTGCACTTCGAGTCACATGGAAACCAGCAGGGACTCGGTTTAGCATCAGGTGAGTTTATTTCCTGGGACGAACTGAAGAAACCATTGGCCGATCTAAATATTCAGACCAAGAACAATCTTCTCGTTGTACTGGCAGCCTGTTATGGTGCATACCTGACGAAAACACTTGTCCCAACTGATAGGGCACCCTGCTGGGGACTTGTAGGACCGAATGAGGCTATGTATCCGGATGTCTTATTGAAGAGTTTTTTAGAATTCTACGCAGAACTTTTCGCTACAGGTAACGGAACGGCTTCCCTTAAACGTCTGAACGCAGCCGTGAGGAGTGATAGACTAACCTATACTTTTTCTCAGTGCGAGTTCATGTTCAAATGGGTTTATCACAAATACTTGCAGAATTACTTTTCTCCGCGAGTTTTGAAAAAACGGGCACTTGATCTTTACCATGAAGCCACGCGAAGAGGCGCTGCGCCAGCCGGTGGCCCCGGGGAAATCAAAAAGAAACTACTTCGAACGCGAGAGGAATATTTCCCACGCCACCGTGAAAAGTTCTTTATGATTGACCTCTATCCGGCAAATCATAATCGCTTTCGGGTTACATACCAAGATGTTCTTGACTTCGAGTTTTAATACAGTCGCGATAAGGACGACGGGCGCAGTTGACCGGCACTCTCCATAAATGCGGCTTCGCGAGCGTCAAATGGGGTCTGCAATATCAGTTGTTGAAAGTTTTGCGAGACATCATTTCTGAGACTTATTCTCTCCTTAATAAGGGTCTTCACGCTTCACAGTTTCTGCTACCGGCATTTTTCATGGCTGACATAATCGTCACAGCAAGGGTTTTCAGGTGTTATATCGCTGATAGCCTGCTTACAGAACTCGTATGACAGAGCACTGGAAGACTCTGGTTAATATGAAGCAAACCTCGGCAAGAAGCTCATAAATTCCTATTTTATAAAATTTGGTTGATGCTTCACGAAGTATTCCTCAAATTTAACCCTGTCCTCTTGAGGCAACTTTGATGGGATATTGAATATAGCAGTGCTTTTTTCAAGGGGTGATAAAAGAGCGTTTTCAATTATCCTTTTTAGATGCTTGGGTATCAATTCAAAATGAAGCAGGACTGCATCATTAGAAAAATAACGAATGCAGCAGGTTTTGCATGCTGCCCACGCATGATCCAACATATCAGGTACCCTTAAATATGTTTTCCACAAGAAAAGGGCAAGAAGAGCTGCCATACGTTCCTCTTGCTCCTTAGCAACGACTTTTATGGTCACGGTGCTCACCGTTTTCATCGAAAGGATGTAACTCAAATATGAAACACATTCGTCCAATTGTTCGCTTGCAATATCTGGATCCATGAGAATGGTTATCCACCAATCTAATGCAATTGACGCCATATTCTTGTACAGTGAATAATCTCCGAATTGCTTCATAAAGGGAGCCAATACTTCGTCACTCATTAACTCTTCGCTTTTCAAATATTCTTTTCCTGTGGATACTACAGCATAGAGTTTATCTTTCAATCTTCCCTGCAAATGTTCTGAGGTAAAGGGTACAATTCTGAAGTTTTTGCTTATCATCTCAGAAAAAAGACCTGTGACGTTAGCTAATGGAATTCTGCCAGCTTGATTGAGATAGATTACAAGACCGATCGTGCTGACAACCTGCAGTTTATAGTTATCCTTTGCCAATTGCCTAATCGCAGCTTCATCAGAATAGAGAGGCAATTTTAATTTTTCAGCCAAAAGAAGCGTTTCACCTATTCCATCCCCAAATGTGGTCTTCAAAGATCTACTTTCTTGCATGAATAAACCACTATCTCTTTTTATATAGCCTTCTTCAACATCTTCTTCGGAGACGCTTCGAGTGCGGATTTTTTGCCTATTTTCTTTTATCCATTCCCATATCTTTATTGCAAGAGAATGCGCTCCCTTATATCCAAGTACTACCTCTCGCAAGAGAGCTTTTGTCTCATGCGAAATAATAATTTGCTCGCATAAATCACTCAATACGATAAGCAAATCAAACTCGGCCAGAGTCAAGAAAGCGGACAAATCAACGCATATCATATCCAAGCTCTTTGCTGCATCAACTTCTTGTTGCAGATTATTGAAAGGGCTCCATATATGAATAGCATGCTGCGACTCATCGGATTTAGTGCAGAAGGACCAGTAATCAAATATTGATTGCGAATACAAGAGCTTTGCTCTGAATGTCAGCGGCCATTCGCCGAACCGTGTCATAATTTTTATGCCAGCTGTCGCAAGCTCATGAGGCAGTGTCATAAATGCTATCGTGGACAGAAAATCCTTGACTTGTTCATCGTCAGAAGCATCCTTGGGTAATGAAAACATTTTAAGAGCGGGGGAATTAGGATATTTCTGTGTAAATGAATCTAATCTGACCCTATAATCCTTTACCCAAGCATTTACCTCTTCATCCAGTTCCTCTGTTGGTATTCCGGGACTTGTCATGAAAAGAGACAAATATCTCGCCTCCATCTCGGGAATGTCTTTGGAAACCTTTCCAAACTCGATTACATGGGCGAGAAGTTCCTTGGCTGGATATTGCTTCAGTTTCTTCAGTTCGTAAAGTTGACAATGTATATCGCCGCGTTCAGAGTCGCTCGTCGCTTTTTTCAGCGCCAAAGTGAGAAATTTTATGGCTTCATCGATTCTATCGGTATTCATTGCCACCATTGCCATGTTCTTCAATAAGGAGTAGTCTTTTCTACCTTCATTTAAGAAATGTGATAATTCTCTATAACATTCCTCTTCGAAGCCCAATCTATATAAGGCTGCCGCGTGTTCAAAAAAGAATCTATGCTCATCTGGATAACGCTCCATGCCCTCTCTAACTACTTTTTCGCTTTCCTCGGGCAAATCTAGCAGCAAATTGACTCGTCCAAGCTCATAATATTCTACGGGACTCAATTGTCTACATTTTCTTATTGTAGAAAGCAGATCCTTGAGTTCTGAGGCATTTTCTTTTTTTGCAGGTAGTAATTCGGCAAGATAATTTGTCAATAGTCTCTCATCATTAGGGAATTCTCTCAGGCCCTGCTTACAAATCTCGACTATTTTATCTTTCTCCTCTGTCAAATAGGCATTTCCAATAATTGCATCTACCTTCAGATCCTCATGATTCCTCATTACATCCAGTTGCTCATCTGCAAATTTCATGAGCCCCAATTCCTTATAGGCCATTGCAGCAAAAACACGAGATATTCCCTCTTCCCTTTTAGAACGAAAACCTACTTCAATACGTTTCGAAACCACTTTCAGAAGGTCGTCATATTGTTCGGTCAGGTATAGAAGAAGTACATAATTGATCAAAGCGGTTGAAGACTCTTCATCATTAAGAAATGCTTTCTCAGCGTAAGGCACTGCCTCATAATTTTTGGCCTGTTTGAATAAGGCATTTGCCAAAGCAGCATTCCCAGATGCGCTATCTGGATGATGATGCAAGTATGATCGAAGAATGGCCTCAGACTTAGGATGCATGCCTAACAGATCGAGGACGCCTGCATAATCAATTACCGCAGGCTCGAATAATATAGGAAATCCTTTAGAGGATATCAGATTATAGGCTTTTTCGTAAAACCTCCGGGACTTCTTTATACGGTCTAAGTCAAATTTCTCAGAGCCATATCCATGGATAGTATAATTAGCTTCAAGGGAGGTATTTCCAATCCCTTTTGAGAATAGCAGAAAGCCATACATCGCATAATAGCCTTCGTCAAAAGAGAGCGCTTTCTGTTCGATCTCACTCATGATAGAAATGGCACTATCCAATTGGACGTGTTCTCTATAAATATCGGCCATGCAAACGTGCGATTCGAGCTGATCTTTTTCAAACGCCGAAGATGCCATGAGCCAATCGAACGCTTTTTCAACCGTAGATATTTCGGATAGCAAGTAAGCTTTCAACCTTATTGCAGGCCAAAAATCAGGATTGCCATCGATTATCTCATCTAAAATTAATAGAAGTTCCTCAGTTCTTTTATATGCTTCTGGTTTGCCTTTTATTAAGTGGTATTGAGTGAACACGTAATTGGTCGCAATTTTGCGGTCAAGCGGGCGCAGAGAATAAGCCTTTTCTATCCAAGATCGGGCTTCATCATGATTATCGGAATGTAGAGCCAGTACCCCTTTGCAACTGCAATATCTCGCTTTAATAATATTTGATCTGTTTTCGTTTTCACCATTTAGCGTATCTATAAGTCGTTGGGCTTCCCCATCATTGAAAGCTGCAAGAAATGAGGATACCTCAGACAACTTCTTAAATACTTCTCGGTCCTTTTCCGATAATTCTTGAATTATTTTCTTATCTTCAACAGCCTCACTTATATCGATTAGTCCTGCGTCCACAAACTTTGACGCAACATTGTTAATCACAAATTCATCGGGATTGTTTCGCGATGCTCTTAATATATCTGGAGAAAACTGCTCTTTTCGGAAAAATACATGGCCAATCGTTTCATTGATTCGTAACTGTATAAAATAATCTCTCACATATTCTTCAATTAATTCATGTGAATTCTCATTCAGCCTATTACTAGTAGGCAGTCTCAAAGTGACTGTGTCCTGAGCGGCCCAATGGGGAGTTGATTTCTCTACTTCTTCAACTGCCTCCTTTATCCATATGTAATAAAGAGATTCGTCGGCTTGCCCAGTATCACAAACGCAAAGCATTGACGGAACTGTCTTTTGCAACAACCAACGAATGGTAGAAACTTTGAGCGGTTCACTTATAAACTCTTTTGCGACATCATAATTGGGTTCTTTATGCCCCTTCAATTGGACAAAAAAATCATCTGATGCGAGCTTCTTTTCTCGGATAGTTAGAAGAATATCCCAGCCATAATCACGCCTGGACTCACTTGTAGGTATCCAATCCTTTTTTTTGCGAAATCTAAAGACGTCAAGAGCACGATCTCCCGTTACATGTTCATCTGGGATTTGTGGAAGTTTATTAGATAGATTACCTGTCATGCCTTCCTCTCAAGAGGAAATGAAGCTCTGCCCTGAAGGTCATGATTGCTGAAAGCCTCGCAATTCTATATTAAGAGTCATGCCGATAGCTCCGTCTCTACCCTGTATCGATTGCTATATATTTGTACCAGTAATCCTCAATAATATCAAGCAGTTGAAAACCATGGAGTATCAGGTGGTATTTGCGTCTGGCGAACTTTTTAACTGACACTGCCTGAGAGGTCAGGTGACGGCAATCACATTGAATGTATTGATTAGCTTACTTCAACTCCGCGGAGTTTCTGTCTTTTTGCAGGGGTTATCTGTCGACTGACGGAATAGTATTTCCAAAGTATTAAAATGAAATCCCTGAGTCCTATTTTTTTACCTTCATCTCTTGAGCGCGGCGTGTACGAGACATCTATTTCCTTGAACTTGAAACCCTCCTCAAGAGTACGTATGGTCAGCTCTGTCTCCATTTCAAAACGCTCTGACGTAATGGGAAGCCTGAAAATGGTAGAACGTTGAAATCCTCTCTGTGCGGCAAAGATATCAGAAATATTCACTGAGTATTTTTTTTGTATCATTTTCAACAAAATTTTGTTCGCAATAAAAGCTGGAATGCTTATCGAATATGGACGGCAGTTCCGGCATCCTATGACAAGATCAAAATCGCGAAGTTCGTGTACCAGTTGCGGTATGAAGCTGGGATCATACTCGAGATCGGCGTCGTGAAATACAATATAATCTCCTTTTGCAACAGAGAGGCCCTTTCTGACCGCATTGGCCTTACCCTTCTTCTCTTCGCTCAGGAGGATGACTTCCCTTTGGAGATTTCGTTGTTTTATGAAGTCTTCGACCAGGGAATGGCTGCCATCGGATGAATTGTTGTCGACAACGATTATTTCTTTCTTAATCTGTAAATCACAGCAAAGTGTGAGAGTCCTGAGAATCCATGATGACTCGTTGAACATCGGAATGATTATAGAGGTAAGGCTATCGGTCATACCAGCCTTTCCTCAGCTCTGCAACAAGAGCTTTCAAACGGGGGTTGCTGATTTTTACATTTATTTTTTCGATGGCATAATCGAGGGACACATCTCCGAATATGGCATATGAAGACGGTGCTCCCTGAAGATGGGTCAAGTCTCCTTCGGAGCCTTCATCGACATCAAGATGAACACCGCTTGCAAACACGACGGCAGGGACAACCCCGACATCGTGCAGCCTGAACAGGTTCGGGTCAATCTGGACCTCGACCTGCAACTGTTCCTTTTCGGATGGAGCGACAATGCTCTGCACAAAATGAGCAGTGGGCATCAGCTTACGGCAACCTCCGATACATCCGCGGAGGACCATGATGATTCTTGAATCTTTCAGTCTGTCTATGGAGAAAGCATAGGTTTTCAGAGTATCTTTGGGCATGGATGAGGAAATAAAGACATAGATTCGCTCGTCTTCTGCGAGGAAGTGCGTTCTCATCACATTTGCTTCAGGCGTTTTGTTCTTTGGAGTATCCCGGAGCATTAGACGTCCCTTTTCATGTTGGAGCCTATTTTTCCAGTTCTCTGCTTCCGGCATTACCTTTTCCTGAAACTCGCGGTAGGTCTTTTCTGCTTCCTTTTTCATCTGACCAGTGTGAGTATTGTTCCAATCGATTTTTCCTTCATATTCTTTGCTTCGGTCAACGGCATCAGTTACATCTGACGGTGAGATGGAAAAGGAATCATTTGCCATATAAATCATTAAGGCAGCAGCGAAGACAACACTGATGAATAGCAGAACGTACCGGTTCTCTTTCACTGTTGTGACATTTCTCCCGAGAAGTTTTTCATAAGCGTCTTACGGGAAGGTATCGGCGAACATTTGCACGAATCCAACACAGGAATTCCATACTGTCCAGATATCAATATCACGTCTTATCAGAGGGTCTCCCTGAGCTTTTCCGGTGAGAACCCCACAACCTTCTGGCCGCTGTCACCAATAAATGTGGGCGTGCCGGTAACCTTGAGCTTTTCGACTATTGCGGCAGCCTTTTCAATTTTGTCCTTTCCTTCCTTACACTCTTTCCCTTCGTATTTTCCGTCAATGTAATCCTGGTACGTCATCTTTGCGCAAATGCCTCTGATGGCCTTTTCCCTGGAGTTGGGATGCATGGGAAGGGGATAGAGAACCACCCTGATCTCCACATTGTTTTCATCAGCGAACTGTTTTACAGGAAGCTTTGCCTTTTCGCAGTAGGGACAATCGGGATCGGTTATGTAGTAAACAGTTGATTTTGGCTTTGATGGAGTATAGGCAAAGGCTGTCGCTTCATCAAGGGCAGCCTTATTCTCCCTGAAGGTGATCGCGTCAAGTTCAGCCAGTTTTTCTCTTGTCGGATGTCCCCTGAACCGGAACATGTCTCCCACGATCACGTAGTTGTCGGTCACATACACCGGAAGAAGATCGTCGTTGACTTTAAGAACAGCCTCGCAGAGTCCGTCGCCGACGTCTCTCTTGCTCGCAAAACTGAATTGGGGAAGGCTCAGGTGCTTTGTTATTGCCTCCGGTGTCAGCTTGTCGCATGGGTCGCTCCCTCCTGCGGCAAATACAGCGATTGATAAAGCACACAAAAGCAGTGCGGCGCATAACCCTACCCTAAACATAGTTTTTTTCATAGAACCTCCATGAATGAGCTTTTTTTATTAAGTATTACCACCTCTATTTATTTTCCAGGGGCGACGGGTTGTTCTGGTTTATCATCCATTCCTGTATCCCCTTCGTGATCTCCTGAGTCGAGATGTTCGTGTCAGCCTTGCCCTGTATCTCCGCGATATACTCGCTCAGGTCTATCGAGGAAAAATCCAGACCGGCAAATTCTGAAGGAGTAAACCCTTTGCATGAGGGTCTTTTCGATGAACCCCATGTTTTGCCTACCTGAGATCTGCCCTGCTCGTTGATTATTCTGGCGAGTTTTGAATTAAAGCAGCAGTAAGACGTTTTCCGTTCAATGCAGATATTGACGAACTTGATCTTCTTCGAGCAATACGTCCCAACCTTATGGCACGTTCCTGCCTGCCTCCGTTTCTTTAACTCCCTTTCCTTATCGTTACACCAGGAGGCAAACCACCCGTCAAGCTCGCAGCAGTTGGTAAACAGGGTACTGAGGCTCCACTTTCTGCATTTCTTCCCAGCACCGCTGAACATGTAGAAATTTGTACAGGTTGCGTTTGGGTCGGGAACAATGTCCGGGTCGACTACAGGATCATCGGGGTTTGTAATGACACCGGATGCTGCAGTCTGGCAGGGAGTGCATTTTGTGGAGTCCCACTGATGGATGCCGGTAAGATTGAGCGGAATATCCCGGTATTCCGTCACTTTCTGAAAATTCTGCGTGGCAGAGCGATAGTAGTCGTGCTTAAAGCCGTTATTATACATTATGTTATGGTTCCAGCAGTCCATCCAGAATGTCCACGTGAAACCCTTCCACGTCTGCTTGTAGCCGTTACATTTCGTGAATGTGCCGAGGGTACAATCGTTTATGACAGTCATACTGTCCGCCCACTCAGCCTGGGGTATGCAGGTGGTGGTCATCGGCTGACCGTCTACAGTATGGGTTGCACTGTAGCTGGCTGAGTTAAGGCCTACATTGTGCGTGATGCTTCCGCCGGACACCAAATTTTCAATGCACCCTGATGAAGGATACTGAAACCACGAATAGAAGGAGGTATTTGTATTTGGCGGACCTGTCCATGAATGCCCTGCCCAGTCGTCGCAGACCCCGGTCATCGGGCAGTCACCGCAGCAAATATCGCAACAACCCCAGGGAGATGTGTCGTAATCGTATGTGTAAGGACTGGTACCGATCGGACCGTAAATGTGTGACCTGAACCGTTTACAGACATTGTGACCGAGAATTGTTGCGCTTTCCACACAGCTGATCTCTTCCCCAAACCATTGACCGTTGAAATAATGCTCATAGTCGTTCTTGTAATAGAAATTTGCGGAATCGTACCCCGGAATGAATTCGTGGCGCTTGTAATAAAGAGTTACTGAAGGGTTGTTGGGCATATCCCAGACATAGGTATCCTTATAAAGGCGATATGTCATGGAAGCATATATATACTGAGTGAAAGACGTAGCAGTGCAGTCGGCAACAGATTTCTCCCATTGCTGATAGTAGGATGCGGAGGGGGTGTTATACCTGGCGCAGTTGTACCCCGGACAATAATCTCTGGGCCGCCATGTTGAGCCGTCAAAAGAATCCGCACGGTAACAGGAATAGTTATCAGGGCTGTAGAAGAGCGCATCTGAGTATAAGGTGCCCTGTTTGACAAAGAAGGGGCCATACCCGAAAGAGGTCCACAGAAAACTTCTGCTGTCCCAGTCACTGACATCTGCGGGATGGCCGCCGTAAGAGCCGGACAGTCCAAGATACGAAGACCTGGAGACTGCAGATATGGTTTTCGCGTACGTGTAAGTCACATTCGTATCGAAGTCGTTTGGATACATATCACGGTATGTAAGCTGGGTAAGAGGTGACGTCCCGTTACAGACCGGATCCCCTATATCAGGCGGACACATGAACGGCTTCGTTCCGCCGCAACTGTTCTGACATGTTGTTAAGCTGGAGTAATGCTGCCCGTTATAGGAACAATCGTATCCGGCTGCGACAGATCCGGAACATTGTCCTCCATCAGGCCTTTTGCATATAAGAAGTTCTGCGCAGTCTTCAGCGTCACCCGTTCCATCAAGATCCACGCCGCAGCGCGTCCCGTCATATGTTCCGCTCACGATGCAGGAGTCGTCGAACGCAAAAGTATCAGGTACGAACGAAAATAGCACAACAATAATCTGGACAATAATACAATAGATCACGGTATGCACTCCTTATCTCTTATTCCCTCGATCAAAGCGCCGATCACACCGGCCGGCAGTCCGAAACTATCGATACAGCCGCAGTCCTGATAGATATACTCCGCACCTGAAACGGGACATGTATAAGAAGGCGTACCGGCTATGATTGTCTCTGCGCATTCCTTGATGATATAGTCGTTCCTGACATTGCCACCCGGATTTGAGTTGGGAGACACAACCATGCAGGAGACCGAACAGTCGGTTTCTTTTACTTCACTGGGGTCAAATGCGCCGATGATGCAGCCGCATGGCTTGGCTATAGCATAAGAACCGTTCGGACATGAATATGTGTCATTGCCGTTATTTGAACACGCTCTTTGCTCGTACGCATAACCACCGGATCCATCAGGCACACTCACTATGCAGGATATATTGCACTGGAGCATTTCCTTGCACTCCATAATGGTCTTCCTTCTCACCTCGTACGTCTGAACAGGGTAACTGCTGTCGTCACAATGAAGACCAGTATGATCTGTGGGATTGTCATACACACAGGCAAACTCCTTGTTTTCTGTCTTTTCGCACCTGGGGTCGGATTCGCACTTGTCAGTTGAAATATCCAGGATGCCCGGCGTACAGCTCGCATCAGAGCGACATATAAAGTCAGCGTCATAGTATTGAAAGTCCACCGGACAGAAACGGGGATCGGTTTCACATTTGTCTGCGGAAGCGTTATAAGTTCCTGTTGTGCATGAAGGAGGCTTGTGACATATCCATGCCGGCTGATCAAATGAATACCCGTTTTCGCAGAATGTCGGGGCAATTTCGCACAGGTATGATGAAGTACTGAAAGTACCCATGGTACAGTCCGGATTTCCTTCGCAGAAACCTGTGGAAGAGTTATACACGTAATCTGATTCATTGCAGGAATAGAACATGTTGTTTTCACATACATCTCCGGTACCATTCAGAACGCCTCCTGAAGGACAATCCGGCGGCCTATGGCAAAGCGGTATACCGGCATCAAGGGAAAAGCCTGCATCGCAGTAGTAGAAATAATCAGCCCTGCACTTATCCATCGCAGGGTCAAATACACCCGGAGAATAGCAGCCGGGGGTTTTCTGGCATATGGTAAGCGCAGCGTTGAATACATAGTCGTCTTCGCACGTGTAAGCCGGGACAAGTTCGCACTTGTCCGTATTTCCGTCCAGTAAGCTTCCCGCATGGCAAACCGGGGCATTTTCACAGCGGTTATTGGCGTAGAGAAAAGGTGCTGTGCAATCGTATGTTTCCTGAACCACGCATCTGTCTATCGAGGTATCAAGATATCCGTCTGAACAGATGGCAGGCTTCTGACATACGCTGTACAGGGAATTCCACGTGAAGTCGTCATCGCAAACAAGGGTTGAGACTGTTTCGCATTTATCTCGAGTGGTTTGCAATGCTCCTCCTGACGGACAGGCTACGGCAGCACGGCACAGATCATATGTCGATGAGTAGGTGTAATCTGTGGGACAAACATTGGCTGCGCTCTGATAACAGACATCGTATGAAGTATCAAGATAGCTGGCCCCCGGGCAGCTTACCGACATATAGCAAAGGTCATAGGTGGAATAATAAGTACCTGTGGTGCAGTCGGTATCGGCTTTATAACAGATATCGTACACCGTGGAATACGTGCCTCCGGCCTCGCAGGGAGGTGTAAGCTGGCAAACGCCGTACGTCGAATTATAAGTGTATCCGTCAAGACACCTGGTCGGAGACATATAGCAGGCATCCCAGCTGGTGCTCAACGTTGAACCGGTCGGGCACGTTGCCGATTTGTAGCAGAGGTTATAAGTCGAAATATAAGTGAAGCCGGTTCCCAGGCAACGGGTGACGGTTTTACGGCATAAGTCATATGTGGTATTCAGGGTTGTTCCGCTTGGACATGCGACTGATTTGTAGCATATCGAGCCGCTCAGGGTATATCCCGACGGGCAGGTATAGCCAGCGGTACATGTCTGGTTGTATGAACAGGTTCCCGGCGTTCCATTGCAGGTATAATTCCCGGCAGGGCATACATAGGTATTCAATATCATATAACCGCAATATGAACCGCTGGAGTTGTAAATATAGAAGCCGTATCCGCCATAAGGGGTAATTCTTCCGACATACCCGGAAGAGCAGGTCACGGATGTGTTGGAATAACATTGCCCCTGTTCCAGAGTTACCGAACCCACCTGGGCGGCGCCATCATAGAAAATAAGCTGGTTTCCGTAACACCATATCTTGTTCATCCGATAAATAGGCCCGGGACCCCCGCTGAATGAGAGATTCCCGGAATTGGAAGTAATCGTTGCGACTGTTGTGGCTCCGGACTGAAAGGTCAATGTATTTCCGCTTGTGGTAATGGTGTCTATCACTGCTGTTGCACTGGAAGTGACAGACAGGCTGGACAGAGTGTTGCTGCAGGCTGCGGTTGCCGGACAGTTGCTTTGACATACAGCCGGGTCAGAATAGTTACCGCCGCCTGGACATACATAATAAGGAGTCGCCGGCATTTCACAACGGTTCGTACTTGTGTTATAGGCTGCGCTCGCTTCGCAGGGAGGGGCAACCTGACAGTAGGCAGAACCGTCATAGGTCAGCCCGGGTTCGCAGTAATTATCTGCCGTCTTTTCACAGCGGTTATCGACTGTATCATAAACTGCCGGTGTTTCGCAGCCAGGAGGCTGAACACAGTTTGATATTCCGGGATCATATGTAAATCCGGGTTCACACTGGTTTTCAGGAGCTTTCTCGCATTTGTCATGGCTCGCTACAAAAACACTCGGAGCGGGACAAACAGCGGCTGTTTCACACTGGGCCCTCGAGGAATTGTACGCATAAGGACTCGTGCAAACATGATCAGCAGGCTTTTCGCAGCGGTTTCTGCTTGTGTTATACGCAAACGGCAAAGTACAGGGAGGGGCAACTTCGCAGCGGCTCCGGCCAGATACATAAGTCATCCCAGACGGGCACTCGAGCGATTTTGGTGTACGGCATTCGTTATACGAAGTATTGTAGGCGCCGGGCGAAGGACAAGGCGGACTCAACTGACAGACATTATAGGTCGATGAATAGGTGTAGTCAGTCGGGCAACTGTTCACCCTGCTTTTCTCGCAGTAATCCCGCACCGCATTGTAAGTTCCGCTTGAGCAATCAGGGTCATCTTCGCATTGGCTCCGGCTTGTCTCAAAGGTATATCCAGTGGGGCAAATAGCAGACGGATTATAGAAGCAGACATTCAGTGAACTGTCGTATGTCGCGGAAAGAAGACATTCAGGATCATCCTGACATTCTACAGTTCCGCCATTATACGTAAAATCCGGAGGACAGTGGGGATCGGGAACATATTCGCACAGATCGGTCGAAGAGTTGTAGTTACCCACGAGGCAGCTTGGATTTGCAAGACACGTTTGGGACTGAGCTTCGTAATCGTAATTGTTAGGGCACGATGGCTGAGGTGTATATTCACATTCATTTGAGCCTGGATTATAGGCCCCCCGGGTGCACTGTGGCGCCATCTCGCATTTGTTTGTGGAAGAATTGTAGAAGTACAGATCATCGCAATCAGGGAAAGGAGCGGCCTCGCAGAGATGCGTTGAAGCGTTATAGTTTCCGTCTTCGCAGTATCCGGCCATTTGGCATACATAAGCCACAGGGTCGTACGTAAAACCCGACAGACATGTCGGGTTGGGACTGGCCTCACAGCGATCAGAAGAAGGATTGAATGTTCCCATGGGACAGGAAGGATCATCTTCACACATCCGGGTTGTCGGGTTATAGACAAAACCGGCATCCAGACATTGAGGGACAACAGGAACCTCGCAAGAGTCGGTATCCGGATTATAATGAGAATTCTGCGGGCATACCGGTGAACCAATGCATACATCTCCGTCCATCACAAAACCAGGAGGGCAGCGCACCGTACCTCCCAGCGCTGTACAGTCTGCAGCTGAGGTATAGGGAAATTCCAGGTCAATCTGCATGATGCAGTTCCGGGTATATTCCGTATTAAAAGGAGATTTGTCATAAGTCACACCTCCTGCTGAATTGTCCGCAGTGTTCATTACTTCGGCAGCGCGGGATACATCGGGATTGTATTTATTCGCTCCCCCGCAGTTATATGTCCGGGATTTGCTCCACCAGTCTTTGCAAACAGACCCAAGAGCTGAAAACGTCCTGCACGTGGAAGATGGATATGTATTGGTCGGTATCCCATTTTTTACGGTCTGCACGGGTGATCCTGTTGCGGGGTACCACCATTCTTCCACCAGAGTGCAGTTTTGTTCTTCGTATGCAGCACATTGGTTGTCGATATTCTCTCCTGTGGGAGCAGTGACGGCAACGACATACGAAGGGCATGCAGGTGAATTGACGACGCTGATATTGTAATTGCATGTGACGTTATTGGTACTGCAGCTTCTTGAGAGATATGCCCTGACAGGGGTCACATCCGTAACGCATCTTGTATCGCCCCCCATATCGTTATATGCGCAGTTGGAACCGCACATTCTCCTGTTTGTTGACAACTGCCCTATTTCCACTGAAGATGCGCTTCCGCCGTAAGTCAGAGGAATTTCAATCTGAGGCTGTGGAGGCCAGTTTGCAGTCTGGTCTGCACCAATTCCGCAGGGAGCGCCTTCCCAGCTTGCCCACCCTTCCAGAGTCAGGTTTTTTCCGTAAGAATCACACCTTGCCAGAAACCCGGAGTTATAGTCCCATGTGGAACCAGCTGTTTTGTAGCAAATTCCGTTTGTGTACGAATTGGCATAATAGACCTTGTTCGCCTCACAGATGATTCCGTTCTGTGGCCCCTGAGCATTGATCACATTCCGGGTAACAGTGCATGTGTATGTTCCTGCTGAAGAGGTACTGACATTACTGCTTGCAGACTGAGTTGCCTGATAGGCCTGGCATGCCGGATCGCCGGAGTTGCATGTCGCAATCATCGCAATCGCTCCGTCATTCATCTTGTAGGGGTTGCTGTAGTATTGGGTTGCCGCGATATCCTGTGTGTTGTTGCTGCAGTCCCTTACCTGTCCGGTATAATAGACAACAGTGTCTCCTGTAAAAGATGAATTTGTTATGGCTCTGCCGGTTGCACCTGCGTACAATTTGGAAATCGTTCCGCCAACATATGTGGGAGGATTCGTAAGCGGATCCATGCATCCTGAAAGGGCAGCGGAGGAAACCGTACTGACGTAACCGGTCGATGATACCGTCCATTTATAGTAGGAACTTCCGTACTGATATCCATCGAGACAGGTTTTGGTAACAAGGAAACTTCTGGTGCTGTCAAGGACACCGTCATTGTTCGTGTCCGAATAAGTATAGACGTAGTAATAACTCCCGCTTTGAAATACCCTGACCTGGAGGGCAATTTTTTCGTCCTGAACCTCACCGGTCCCGCAGAAAGTGGTTGCGTCCCCTGATTTGCTGCTGTCGAGAGTGTTCAATGGCATGGAATCCTTCGTCAGCGGCTTGTTCAGCTTGTTATCAATGTTTCCTTCAGATTTGTACGAATTGTTGAACAGCCGCCCGGCGTCCTTCCCCGCTTGTTTTCCAGACGATTCCAGGGAGAAACCAAACGCCGGGCATAAGACAATGGAAAGAAACGTTGCCAAAATTAGAACAGTTCGCGGGATCCTTTTCATCTGCACACTTCCTGATTAATCAGTCTTTTGTATTCTTTAC
>Ga0209164_1001730_pt1 | contig 26267 bp, 22 predicted proteins | sample MTBNYHSulfiMetaG_FD_187458 | JGI IMG/M metagenome (GOLD analysis project Ga0209164, IMG submission 187458) | Enrichment culture microbial communities from rom New York Harbor, USA that are MTBE-degrading - MTBE-NYH (New York Harbor Sulfidogenic)... | ecosystem: Environmental > Aquatic > Marine >... | reverse complement strand
GACCTGCAACCTCGCCCGAGTTCGCTCCTGTATTGAATCCTTCAATGCTTGAATCTGCTCGCAGAAGCTCTTTGCGTCTGATTCTAACGATGTCATGAACGGCCACATGTTCCTTCTGCGTAATATCGAAATAGTCAGAGAAATGACGCTTGGGGATAATCAGGGTATGCCCCTCTGAAACAGGATAACTGTCCAAAATGGCAAAGGCATAATCGTTTTCGTTGAGTATTTTACCTCCCCGAGATTTCTTGCAGAAAATACAATCCTCGTTAAAGTCTTCTGCTAATATCTTTCTGAAATCAGTGTCATCAGTATCGCGCTTAGTTCTATTACAGGTCGAGCATAATACCTGAAGGTTCTCATAAACAGTCTTACCACCCTTAGCCTTTGGAATAATATGATCGATATCCAATGGCTTTTCATCTTTTGTTATCCCGCATAAAGCACATCGCCCTTTTGCCTCCCGTAACACTTGGTACCGAAGGACATCGGAAACGAAGGTGTCATCAAGGAGCCTGTAATCCCATGTGCTGAGTCCCCGTGAGACAATGAATTCCTGTATCTTTTGTTCGCAGAGCTTTTTTATCTCGGCTTTCTGCTCTAATGTCATTTTCCTTACTTTCAGGCTGACAAGTTCACCTTCGCGTGAAATAATCCCATGCTTGGTCAATACCTTTATAGGCATCTCTTTAAGTCTCTTCTCGTAGTAGATGATTTGACTTTCATCGCTGGCAAGGAAGTTTGTCGCTAACTGCCTGATCGTTGAGATTCCGCCGGACTCGATAAGGGATTTGATAAGGAGGGGCTGATAAATATGACTCATCCTCATGGTAGAGGAAAGAAAATCACGCAATTCAGCAAATGTCATGGAATAAGAATAGGAAAATTACATCAGAAATACAAGATATTTTCTGTAGATACCCACGGGCAAGCCTGTGGGTATCTACTTTGTTGAAAATATTGAGTATTACTGGTACAAATATATATTTTTATGACATAATTCATTTCAATAATATGGACAAATCTGGTAAATGATGAATTTGTGAGGGAAAGAAGGTTATGATTTTGCAATGACGACGATGAAACTTGAAAACCTCATAGCAAAATTAAAGGAACCCATTTTAACCCGCCCAGCCAGGCGTATGACGCTTGGTGAACTTGAGACCTATCTTGAAAAGGCCGCTGATATTCTTCGTGGTAATGTTGACCACTCTGAATTCCGGGGTTATGTATTCGCACTACTGTTCTATAAACGCATCAATGACCGATATGAGGAAGAGGTCCGTGAACTGACATCTCGTCTTGGAGATGAAGCCCTTGCGCGTGATCCGAGTATGCATAATTTTGTTGTACCTCAAGAGGCCTCTTGGGATACTGTAGTTCGGACTCCAAAAGGGGCTCTTGGGCAAGCTCTTAACGATGCGATGCTTCTTATTGAGCGAGCCAATCAGCCAAAGTTCGACGGCATCCTTACCAATAAAATAGACTTCAATAAACAGGACGAACTGCCGCGTGACAAGCTGGTCAATCTGATAAATCACTTTTCCGGGGCTAACGGTAAAAAGGTAGTTCTGGATCGCGCCCATGTGCCTGATGACCTTTTCGGAAGTGCCTATGAGTATCTTATCCGCAATTTTGCCAGCAAAGCCGGTAAAAGCAGCGGGGAGTTCTACACCCCAGCCGAGGTTGGTTTCCTCATGTCAGAAATGATAGAACCTGATGAAGGACATCATATTTGCGATTGGTCTCATGGTTCGGGCGGCCTCCTGCTTCAGTGTATCCGATACGTTAGAAAGCATGGCCGGGATGCCAACAGGTTATTCCTGCATGGTCAAGAGAGCAACGTAGCAACATATAACATCTCCCGTATAAATATGATCCTTCACGGTATTACGTCATGGGATCACAAGCGAGAGGACTCTTTAAGAAATCCTCTGCATCTGGACGCCGCCAATAGGTTGAAACAATTCGACCGCATCATCATGAATCCACCTTTCTCTTTGGAAGACTGGGGCTATGACGTAGTGCAGGGCGGCGATAAATATGGCCGCATGACTTTTGGCCTGCCGCCTGCAAGCAATGGTGATTACGCATGGCTTCAGCATGTGGTGAAATCGCTGCGTGACCCTGACCCGTCGACCGGAGGTGAAGCGGGAAAGGGGATTATCGTCATGTCTCAGGGCGTTCTTTTTCGTGGGCAGCCTGAGCAGACGATTGAAGAAGACGGTCAAAATCAGAAGGCCGACGCAGAATATACGATTCGCAGGGGATTTATAGAGGCCGACTTAATCGAGTGCGTAGTTGTTCTTACCGGCAAGCTTTTCTATGGCAATGGTGTGCCAGCCTGTCTGATCCTTTTTAATAAGGCAAAAGCGCCAGAGCGCAAAGGTAAAGTGCTGATGATCTGGGCCTCGCGCGATTACGAAAAGGCAAACCCTCAAAATCTTCTGAGACCTTCAGACCTTATGCGTGTGCTGGTCCCTTGGCGGGCATATGGAGATTTGGAAAAGGCGCGTGAGCTTGTAGCTGAGCATGAAACCCTTCTCTTGCGGGAAGTTGAAGAAAATCGTGATTCCCGGCTTGCCGATATAGAAGACGCTTATGGTCCTGTGCTTGCCACGCTTGATGCGCTGAACCGTGACCGCGAAGCATTGGTAGCGATCGACCTCAAAGTTAACGCTGTGTGGGAAGCTGCTTCAGAAGAGCATCCCTTTTTTTCGCCGTTGGCGCCGCTGAAGCAGGAGATCGAAAGAGTACAGAAGGAGTTGGCTAAAGCAGACAAGAGCAGCAAGACAGCGCTTAAGGCTAAGCTCTATGCTGCTAAGGCTGAATATGACAAGGAGCGCAAGGCGATTACAGAGGTCTTGAAAGAACGTCGAAAGAAAGTCGCAAGGGCAGTCAAGGATTTGGGCAAGCTTCAGGAAGATCGTGATTCACAGGAAAATGCAATTCAAGCAGAGGCGGAAAGAAAAATTGTTCATCTCCATGAAGCTGCTGCTGACCTAATGCGCATATGTTCTGACCCTACCGAGGCACAAAGGTATTTTGCGGTAGTTGAGGCTGCTGAGATAGATGAGAATGAATTCAACCTCAATGTGCCGAGGTATGTTGATACATTTGAACCGGAAAAGATTATTCCACTTGAACGTGCGCTAACCGACTTGAAAAATGCTGGATCAGACGCACAAGAAGTAATTGAAAAGCTGGAAAAGGCAATTTCTTCAATTAATATCGCTCCGACAGCGGTGAGCAAATGATAACGCATCGTCATCAGACTATTCTCGGAGATATTCCCTCAGATTGGCACCCAAAGTATCTTAAAGAACTACTCTCGGATCATTATGCCGGTGATTGGGGAGATGAAAACGGTGAGGCATTGGTGAATGTATTACGTTCAACAAACTTTACAGAATCTGGAGCCCTTGACTTATCGGATGTTGCAAGGCGCTATTTTCCCGCTGGAAAAGCAGCCACTTTTTCATTGAAGAGAGGGGATCTTCTTCTTGAGCGATCCGGCGGTGGTCCTGATCAACCTGTGGGAAGAATAGGCTTTGTTCCCGAAGACCTTGACGGGTTTACTGTATCAAACTTTGTTCAAGTGCTGCGCCCTGATACAGAAAAGGTGGTTTCGGACTATCTTGGATGGCTTCTCTATGAACTTCAGAGATGCGGCGTCATAGAGCGACTGCAACAGCAATCTACTCAAATGCGCAATCTGAACTTCCGTGATTACCTGCGTTTGAGATTGCCCTACCCTGAGACAACGGAGCAAGGCCGGATTTCCGCTGTTATTCGACTTGCCGATACTGCTCTTGAAAAAACACAAGCAGAACTCGACGCCACACGTCGCTTGAAACAAGCGCTGATGCAGGAGTTATTTGAAAAAGGTATCATTGCAGGCAGACCAACAAAAAAACATAAGATCCACAGGTGTTATGAAGCCAATATCCCAGTTGATTGGGACGCGGACTCTTTGGGGAAGAATGTTGTTTTGGTCGAATACGGCACAAATGAGCCTTCAAATGATTATGGAGCAGGGTATCCTGTAATAGCTATTCCTCAGGTGGTAGCTCCTCACCTTTCCCTGTCTGATGTGCCCTATGCCGAAGTCAGCGATACAGAGGCAGAGGCTTTACGGTTACAGGAGAATGATGTCTTGTTGATTCGTACCAATGGCAATCCTGAATTTATTGGCAAATCAACGATAGTGACAAAAGAGGTTGCTGAAAAGCATGTCGTTTTTGCATCTTATTTAATTCGTATTCGAACACAACCTGAGAAACTACTTGGCGCCTATCTGAACTATTTTCTTGCCTCACCTCTTGGCAGGCGACAAGCGCTGGCGGTTTCAAATACCTCAGCTGGCAACAACAACATTGGGGCAAGGGCATTAAAGCAATTTCGCCTCCCAAGACCATCTAAGGATGAGCAAGAAGATATTGTCAGGCTGGTTGATAGGATTGAAAACAAGGTTACCTCAGGCGAACAAGTAATTGATACCTTGATCAAGCTCAAGAAATCCCTTCTCCAAAATCTTCTCACCGGAAAAGTCCGCATTCCAGCGGGGGCCATAGATGTCGCCTAATCCCTATCACGTCACAACTCTGTTCAACGAGGAGACAAGCGTTGAAAAGGAAGTCCTGCAGCACCTTATTTCTCCTGCTCTTGGGTGGCGCTATCTTCCACGTGATGAGGTTACAAAGCAATATCGCGCCGATGCATCCGGCAGGATTGATGAGCGTGAGGTTTTGCTGTTGCCGATCCTGCGGGAGAAGCTGAAGAAGTTAAATGCCGGCGTAATCACTGACGACGCGCGGGCCAACATGATTATTCAGAAGTTGCGGGCTGAGCGTTCTAATCAGCAGTGGCTTTTATGGCTTCGCAATGAAAAGACCTATCAGTTCGCGCCGGATGAACAGTATAAGACCATAAAGCTCGTTGAATACGATTCGGAAAAGCTCGATGAAAATGATTTCCTTGCGACGAATCAGTTCTCAATAGATGGCGTTGCGCCGTGCCGACCTGATATTATCCTTTTCCTTAACGGACTCCCTGTAGTCAACATAGAGGCCAAGACCGCCAGCCGCAAAAAGCCGGATTGGGCAGAAGGCGCCAAGCAAACGGGTAGATATGTCACTGAGATAGAGCAGCTCTATTACTCCAATGCTTACTGCGTCGGCGTGAACGAAACGAGAATGAAATATGGCGTCCCCGGAGAGCGCCTGCAATATTGGCTGCAATGGCAGGACCCCTGGCCTCATCAGATTGACGAATTCGACGAGATGAAGGTCTCTCTTTATGGCCTCTTTGACCACCGTAATATGCTGGATTTGATACGATACTTCATCCTTCATGTTACTGAGGACGGAAAGACCATTAAGAAGGTTGCCCGCTATCAGCAGTATCGGGCGGCTAATAAGCTTGCTGCTCGTGCTGTAGAGGTCGTCCGTAAATCACAGTGGCGCCGTGGTCTTGTGTGGCATACACAGGGCTCAGGCAAAACCCTAACCATGATCTTTGCTGCACGTAAACTGTGGGAGGCTGGAGAACTTACTCAGCCGACAATCGTGATTCTTGTAGATCGTGAGCAACTGGAAGACCAGATGACAGCAGAGCTTTTCGCCACTCAGACCGAAAATTGGACCGTTGCAGGAACTATCCGTGAATTGGCTGACCTTCTTTCAGGTGATCATCGGGGTGTGATTCTTACGACCATACACAAGTTTGACGGTATGGTGGCTGATATCTGCAGAGGACGGGCAAACATAATAGTCATGGCTGACGAGGCGCATCGCACCCAGGAAGGCGATTATGGAACATACATGCGTGCTGCTCTGCCGAAGGCCTCAATGTTTGGCTTTAGTGGGACACCGATAGAAAATGATGATCACAACACACCGAATGCCTGGGGTCAGCTCAAGGATGACGGGACGCTTGAGCGATACATGGATTTCTATCCGGTTGAAAAAGCTCTTAAGGATAAGGTTGTTATTCCTATTCATTACTTGCCACGGCTTACAGACTGGCAGCTATGGGGTGCAAAGCTTGACCTTGCGTTTAATCGGGTATTCGCTCATCTGTCGGAGGCAGAACGGGCAAAGCTTGCCTCTCAAGAGGCTAAGCTGGATGCTCTGATCAAACATCCACAGCGTATTGCACAAATTGCCGCTGATGTAGCAACACACTTCAAAGAACATGTCAGACCTAATGGCTTTAAGGCAATGCTTGTCTGTAAAGATAAGGAGACTTGCGTCCTTTATAAAGAGGCGCTTGATCAGTTTCTTGAGCCGGATGCCTCACTGATTGTTTATTCAGAAGATCCCCGTGGTGACTCAGAGAGTGTGAGACGCTATCACCTCGGCGCTGCTAAACGTAAGCAGGTGATCAATCAGTTTGAATTTCCCGTAGCTGCAGAACCGGACCTCTTAAAACCATACCGAAAGATAGAACTATTTATTGTTTGCGACATGCTACTGACCGGCTTCGATGCACCGATCTGCCAGACTATGTATCTCGACAAGGGTTTAAAAAACCACTCTTTGCTACAAGCGATTGCGCGAGTGAATCGGCCATACAATGAGCTGAAGGCCCATGGGCTCATATTGGACTATTACGGTGTTTTCGATAATCTCAATGAGGCTCTGAATTATAGGCCCGAAGAACTGGGAGATGTGGCCTTCCCCTTTGATAAGATACGCACTCTATTCAAACAACAGTTCGATGAGGTATGGAACATGTTCGAGTCAATCCCCAAAGACGGCTCTCATGACAGCTTTATAAAGGCGATGAAGCTTCTTGTTGATACCGAAGGATTACAAGACCGCTTTGAAAAAGGATATCGTAATCTTCGTGTGATGTATGAAGCCCTGCAGCCGGATGAATTTCTACGAGATTACATTCGGCCATACACCTGGCTGACAAAGCTTTATATCCTCTACCTCAAGAAATTCTATCCGGCCAAATATATGGAAGTTACAGAGGAAGATGCCGCCCGGACACGGGAGCTCATCAGAGACCACATTGATGTAAACGAGATCGAGCGGGATTTTCCAACTTATGTGCTGGATGAGAACTATTTGACCAAGATGAAGAAGAAGGACCCGGACACAAAGGCACTTGATATTGAAGCAACATTGACGGCTGAGCTGAGGATCAGACTTGACCATGACGAGACATTCCGTCCTTTGAGTGAACAGTTGCAGCGTCTGATTGATGAAAAACGAGCCGGGGCTTTAGCCGGCATCATGCTGATAGAGGAACTTGAAAAACTTACAGCTGCTGTTGTGGCGGCGATTGAAGAAAGCAAGCGTCCAATAAGTCAATCTCTTGCTCTGGCTGTAAAGGAACGGGTACCGGGTATTTCTGATGCAAAAGCTGTCGAGATAGCAAGCGCTATCCTGACTGTGGCTGACAGTATCTGCTTCCCCGGTTGGTGGGATCAGAGGAGCGATGTTGAAACTCAACTCACAAGAGAAATTACACTGATGCTGGCTGACCGTTATCGTGAACTTACCCTGATTGGTGCTGGCAAGGATTTTGTCAGCGTTTGCATTCGTCTATTGAAAAGGAAACGCTATGTTGGCAGCTCTTAGAAACGTTAAGCTATCAGATAATTTTTCGGTAGGCTATGTCGTGAAGGTTTCTGACCGCGCCAAGAGCGTAAGGCTTAAGATTTCAGTCCACGATGGCCTGACTGTAATTGTGCCGCAAAACTTCAAGACGGAACGAATTCCGGTAATATTGGAATCGAAAAAGAGTTGGATCAAAACGCATCTTGAGAGATTTGATGATATAAAGCAGTTTGTAGCTCATAATTCGTCAGCAGTACTTCCTGAAGCTATTAGCCTGCCGGCACTTGGAAGAACGTGGCAGGTTGAATATCGACAGACAAACGCAAAGACCGTTGCTGTAAGAACTGATGAGAACGGTAGGCTTATGGTATACGGCGCGACGGACAATAGAGCTGCTTGTCGGAAGGCGTTGAAAAGGTGGCTGACAAGACAAACAAGAGAACAGATTGCTCCATGGATTCAGCAGCTTAGCAGACAGCACAGATTGTCTTGTCCCCGTGTACTTATCAAAGGTCAGCGAACGCGCTGGGCGAGTTGTTCAAAACACAAAACAATAAGCTTGAACTATAAACTGTTGTTTCTGAAGCGTGACATTGTGAGATACGTGCTTTTGCACGAACTTTGTCACACGTTGCAAATGAATCATTCTCAAAAATTCTGGACTGTTCTCGCAAGTCTGGAGCCAGGCTATAAGAAGATGAACAGTGAACTTAGGCATAGCTGGAAGCAGGTGCCCGGGTGGGCGAATTGAACCGTTGTAATTTTATCACTACCTCTGCGCGTCGGAAGAAGACCGACTGTGAACATGTTTTGTATAATATAAAATACTCCAGATGTCTTATAGAAGCGAGCTGGATTTGTTCATATTTACAGGAGATTATAGATGTCCACCCCTGTTGAGCTTGACTATCAGACTGAATTCTATTATCAGTGGCATATAACTGACAGGTGTAATCTGAGGTGCCTGCATTGTTATCATGAAGATTATCGAAACGAAGGACTGACCGTACCTGAACTATTAAAGATAGCTGCACACCTGTCTGACGCTGTCAAGGAATGGGGGAAAATCGGCTCTTTCAGTATTACCGGTGGGGAACCTTTCACAAAAAAGGACGCGGTTTTCAAAATATTAGCTTTTATTGAGGGACGATCTGAAATAAGGCATGTTGATATTCTCACAAACGGCACCTTAATTGATGATTCAATCATCAGCAGTTTATTACAGTTTAAGAAGTTGAGACGAATTCAGTTATCCTTGGAAGGTCTCCAAGAAACCAATGACAGAATTCGAGGAGCAGGTTCTTTCAAGGTAGTTACTGAAAAACTTAAGCAATTGAGAAGTGCTGGTCTAAGAACGTCTGTCATGATGACTATCGGCAGACATAATAAAAGTGAGGTCGCATTATTAGCAGAAGAGCTTGGGAAATTAGATGTGGAGGCTTTTGTTGTTGATAGATTTATTCCTGAGGGGCAAAGCGCTGACCTGAAGGAATGGATATTAACGTCAGATGAAATTAAAGATGTATATGAAAAGAGTTATGAGTATTTCAACAGGACCTTGTCACCGAGAATGCTTTTATATAGGACGCTGTTCTGCCTTATTAATCCTGCCGATAAACATATCGGCGCAATGTGTTCCGTGGGGAATAATGCTCTCACGATTATGCCTAATGGAGATGTTTTTCCATGCAGACGCCTGCCTCTTAAAATCGGGAATCTGCTTGAAAATACCATATATGAGATATGGTATAAGAATCCTTTGTTGTGGGAATTTCGTAACCCGGAGAATCTCAAGGGAAAGTGTAGACAATGTGAGTATGTACCGGTTTGCCGAGGCTGCCGAGCAGCAGCATTTGCTGCCACCGGCGATTACTTGCAGAGTGATCCGCAATGTTGGAAGGAAATATGAAAGGTTCTCAGTTGTCATCAAAGGTTTACTTAAGATATGATCAAGCATCTGGCTCATATTATCTTTTCTGTCTGGATAGCAGCAAGCATTATAGGTTAAACGAGACGGGTTACGAGATTGTAAAATTAGCACAGGAGGGCAAGGACAAAGTAGAGATTGTAAAACGGATGGGTGAAACTTATAATGTCACAATTGAAGACTGCCAAAAAGATATTGAAGAGATATTCAAGTTTCTGTCGGAGAATAAACTGTTGAACAAATAAGGAGGTTTCTATGATGAAGAGCAAAAGGAAACAGGGAAATGCTTTGAAGTTAAAGACTTACACGAAACCAGAAATTAAACAAGAAACCAGCATGAGTTTCATGTTTGACACAATCAAAAAGTCGAAATATAGAATTTCTTGCAGGCAGTGTTCATCATGTCATGGATGCAGATAGCAAGGCATTAGATAAACTTCACAGCGCTTTAGTTCAAACGATTACAGACTTTCTCGACCGCCGCTTACCGCTCAGACGTATCATTCTCGTTGCCTCACTCCTTAAGCACTGTCATAAGGAACTGCCCGATGCAAAACGAATTTCACGGCGACTGCTCAGTGAGCAACACAAGGACGGCGGCTGGATTGATTGCGAAGATACTACTTGGGCACTCTACTATCTTGACGATAAGATTAACGGAAAAAGGAAAGTCGCAGGGATGAGATGGCTCGAAAATGAAAGAAATCCAAGAAAAGGCTGGGGATTCTGCAAACGAGATCATTCCTGTATCCCGATAACTGCACAGATTCTGTATTTCCTGCCAGAGATAGGATTTAACTCGGAAGCTATCAGGTGGTTGGAAAAAGAATGGACCAAAGACAGTGAATCACCTATAAAACTGAATTACAAAGCAGCTTGGTACATGCTCACCTATATGGAGTTTTTTAAGAAGACGAGTCTATCGGAAGACTTGTTTCGCAGGACCACGACGTATCTACTTGCGGAACAGCGAAGAGACGGGAGCTGGGGACCATGGAAAAAGCATCCGGCGCCGAGTGATTGTTTCAGCACCGGCATATGCATGGCAGCCCTCGCGCAATCATACTGCATAACAAAAAATAGAGATATACGGTCTGCGTTGCTCCGGAGCATTCAGTGGATTAAAGGCAATCAATTAAAAAATGGATTATTCCCTACGCATTATATAGAAGAAGGGTCAGCGTGGCTATTTTGGGGTTGGAGTAAGGCAACCAGCCTTTGTGATATATGAAGATACTACTTATAGGTAAATATCCGCCTATGCAGGGCGGAATCTCATCGAAGACCTACTGGCTTTATAAGAGGCTCGAAAAGAAGGGGTTTGAGTTTGAAATAGTCACTTATAAGGATGATAAATATTCCTCGCAGGGCTCTAATGCCGCGTCAAATGTCACTATACTAAATGAAAAAAAACCTCCTTGGCATATCCCTTCAACAAATCTTCTGGCAGATAGACTCATTAATGCCGCACTTAAAGCTACAGGCACCTTTACGCCTGATATTATAGAAACCAATTATTTATGGCCTTTCTGCAGTGTTGCGCTGACCGTTTCGAAAATGCTTAACAAACCGCTTCTTGTCAGACATGCCGGAAGCGATATCCTGAAGTTTCATAATGACAATGAATTTCAAGAAATTATGAGAGCTTATTTTAGAAATGCCTCTATTGTTATCACAAATATTACATCCGGGAAAATCATTGAGGAAATAGCTGGCGACAAAGAAAAGATTCTATATGTTCCCAGATACATACCTGATCCTATGTTTTTTAGACGTGATGAAACCAATTATAAATACGATATTTTATTTGCTGGCAAGATCAATTATCACTGGAAGCATAAAGGCTTAATGCTTTTGCTCAACGTTATCAAGAAAAGGAACCTGAAGGCACTCTTCCATGTGGGAGGAAAATATATTCATGAGGTAGTAAAGGAAATTGCCTCAAAGGGCCTTGATGAATACATTCAAGTTAAATTTTTTGTTGATCCCGAAAATATGCCTCACATTTATAACTCTTGCAGATATGTCTGGTCCTGGGAGGAAGAGGGCACAATTGACGACTTCTCAAACATCATATGGGAAGCATTGTTCTGCGGGGTTCCTTGCGTCATAAATGATTTTGTATTGAGTAAATCCGAAATGGCTGACATTGTTCATAACTTCCCCAGTTTCGTAGCTTGTAGTAATGCAAATAATATTGAGGATTTCGACTTTAAGAAGCCGGCAAATCTTTCTGACAACAATGAGGTAAAGGCAAACTTATTTGATAGGTATATAAGAACAAATATAGATGTTTATCAAAAAACTTTAGATCGCAAGCGATGAAACTGTCACATATTTTTACTGATGACATACGCCCCGGGAAACTGTTTAATATTCCGGAGCAGCCTATTAATGTTATGTTGGACATTACTAATTACTGTAACAATCATTGTCTTTTCTGTTATAACCCGGTCGATATTGCTTATCGCGGGGATAAGCCGGACATAACATCTTTACAAAGGATAGTATCGATTATTGGGGAAAACGGAACAAAGGAAATACTTTATCTTGGCGGTGAACCTTTTTCCCTTCCTGAAATGCACACCATTCTTAGGACAGGAAAGAAGTATAACATGTTTCAAAGGGCTGTTAGCAATGGGAGCTTCTTGAAAGATAAAGGGAGGTGTTCTGACCTCAAGGATAGTGGTCTCAACGAAGTTGGGATCTCTTTCCATTCATCTCATGAAACAGTACATGACAAACTGTCGGGCAGGAGAGGATCTTTTAGGGAAGCAATGTTTGCAATCGATAATAGCTTAAGTGCTGGAATAGCCACATTCATCCAGTATTCTCCTACCCGCCTTAATTCAGGACGAGATATTATTGGGCTGGGCAAAAACATTAAGAGGGATTTCGGCGACAAAATTGTTTATTTCGATATTAATAGATTGCTTCCTTTGGGTCAGGGTAATAAGCACCGGGACATTTTCCTGGAAGACGATAATTGGTTTCATTTCCTCTGTGACGCCACTGAACTTTATCAGCAAGGATTTACTGTGCATGCGGAATTGACACCTTTTTGTTGGCTAAAACACCGGGTTGAGGTGTATGGTATTGCCGACGATATAAGGGATGATCTTTTTAAAATGAATCGTGGCTGTTTCATGTGGATAGCTCAGTTAGCCTTGGATTATAGAGGAAGAATCAAGTTCTGCCCCGCCGGCACCTGCGTAGGGCCATCACTACTTGAAGTGAAGTGGCCGGATTTCTGGACAACTTGGGAGGAATTTGAACAATATCGGTCCTTTCTGTGGAATGATATCTGTATAGATTTTGAAACCAAGAGTGCTTGCAAATTTTTTTACCGTTGCCTTGGGGGATGCAAGTATTCTAAAGGCATACATTATGGAATAGACCGATATGCATCAAATTATTTCGCATTGAACAATAAAGGGAGGAATATATATGAAAAGAACTGCGAAGTTAAATAAAGTTATCATTCTGAAAGGTTCACCCGGGGTAGGCAAGTCTTTTACAGCCCGTAAGCTTATTTCTCAACTGAAAAGCAACAAAATTGCACTTATCTCTGTTGATAAACTGCTTCATATCGATCAGCGAAATCTCTCTGAAGATAAATTAAGACTTGGCAAGTTTCATGCTGCGATATTGACTCGTAGTCTCCTCCGAGAAAACTTTGATGTAATAATCGAATATACTTTTGATATCCCATCGCATTTGAACTTTATGATAGATAAGATCCGGCATAGTCACGCAGAGAGATTGCCGAAATCAGATTTGCATGTATTCCATCTCACTGCCAAGCTTCTCGAAGTTATAAAACGAAATAAAACGCGGAAAGATGGTACCGATCCTTTGCCTGAGAACATATTAAAGAAACTATATATTTCCTGTGAGAAGTCGGCTGGAAAAATTGAAGGGGAAATCATAATCGATACGAATAAAATGCCATTGAAAAAAGTAGTTGATAAAATCATAGAGCATTTCAAATGATAATAGATTTGCACACCCATAGCTATTATAGCCCGGATGGAAAGCTTTCTATTACAGAACTTCTGGATTTATATTCTCCTGGGGATATCGTTGCATTGACAGATCATGAAACAATAGCTGGCTGGGAAGAATTTAGGGACGAGGCTCTTAGAAAGAAGATTATACCTATTTTAGGAAATGAGTGGTTTATAAGAAACCACTGTCATATATTGTGTTATTTCGTGCAAGCAATCCCGCAGGAATTCTATGGTTTTATGGTCGAAAGGCGCACAAAAGAAAGACATTGCATGAAACTGCTTTATGAAAAAGCTAAAGAGCAATTCACTACAATTCCACGTTATGATGACATTCTTGCGTCAAAGCCACATCCTGAAAACATATTAGGACTTGCTTCGTTGGCTCGCTATGTTGTTGAAGAGTCCAAGCTTGATTTTAAAGAGGTAGTAGAATTGCTAAGGAATAAGAGAAGAGAGATATCTGATTGTGATAAGCCGCTACCTTTCTACCCTAGAGAACTGATTCAGCTAATAAAGTCTTGGAACGGTATCTCCGTGCTTGCACATCCATTCAAGAATTCACATAGCAGGGAAGGACGCCTATCTTGGGCGGATGTGCAAAAGAAAGTGAGAGAGTTGGCCGATGTGGGAATACAAGGTGTTGAGATATTTTCTGATGGGAGCACATTGGAGGAGCTTGAACATCTTTTTTCACTTGCAAATGAATTGAATCTGTTTGTGAGTATTGGATCGGACTATCATGACCAAGAAAAGGGATTAGATCAAAAGATACTTGAAGAGATAAAAGAAGAAGTTAAAGATGAGGTGAGCAAATGGTTAACAAGGACGGCGTAAGCGACTTTCGGACAGTCTTGAAAGATCATAATCGGTTCCCAAGAAGCATAAATGTCATAATGAATATGCATTCCTTTAGAAAATTGGCTGGCAAGACCCAAGTCATACTTTCTTTAATTGGCCCAGCGGTTAGAACTAGATTAACTCATACGGTTGAAGTTGCTAGAATTGCGCGTGATATCTGCCAGGAACTGGAATTGACTGCTGATTTGGCTGAAGCCATAGCATTAGCTCATGATCTTGGCCATACGCCATTTGGTCATGTAGGAGAAAGAACATTAAAAGAGATAATGTGCGGGTGTGATACGCTCGATGAAAAGGTTCTTGATTTAGATTTTGATAATTCCGGCTTTAAACATAATTTGCAAAGTTTCAGAGTCTTAAAAGATATTGAGAGAATTGCAGGCAATGGACCAGAATGGTCCTACATAATGTGGGGCGTAATAGATCATACTAAACCAACATATGCTAGAGTTGGCACAGCTAAAGACAATGAAATATATATTTCCTGTGGGCATTGTAAGGATGTTTATAACTGTTATTTTGATAAGGCAAGTCACAAATGCAAGAGAAATCAGCTCAATGGATTTTCTTACAAGAAGGATGCTATTTGCAAACCCTGGAATTGTTCAGATATAAAGGAGCTGGACCTTAATCACTTGCAAGAGTTGACCGCATTGGAAAAACAGCAGGTGAGCGATAGTAAATCGAGTGCAAAAATTCTATCAGAAAGGATCATCAGACTAAAAAAGAACTGGGTCAATACATATTGTGATCAGCCATGCTATCTTGCTAAGTTGTGGAAATATAAAAAGGATAATGAAAATTATCAGAATTTCATATATCTTTTTGACCATCCTTTCCCTAACAGTTTTTATTCGAAGCATTTCAATGAATTTTTCTTTCCAGGTTCTTTCAAGGATTGTATTTCTTTTGAGGGGCAGATTGTAAAGCGGGCCGATGAAATTGCACAAAGGCAGGAGGATTTGGAGGATGGTTTAACAAAAGGGTTGATTTCACGCGAAGAAGCTAAGAAGCAAATTTCTGATCTAATTAATGGATTTAGAGATCATGCAGCCATAAGCAAACTGAATGAAGAATTAGAACGCATTGATGATAAATCACCTGAATTTCAAACCCAGATGGGTGCCTTGTTAGTAAAGTTTTATAAGAAGCTCATCGTTCACAGTACGCAGAATAATGTTCGGAAGAAATTTTGGCCTCAGAAAATATCGCGCGAATTAATAAGCTATTATTGCCTTCTTGATATTGTAAATGCGATTAGTGGCAATAAACGGTCCGAATGGCTTATTTATGAGATGAAATCATTTGCTATGAATTCTGAGCGGAAATACCGGCAACTATTGCATCGGAATACGATATTTCTTAAGAAAGTGTTCAATGCTTATTTTACCGAAATTATTCCCTACGAGGCATATCTGTATTTTCTTATTCATAGCAATATTGAAAAGGAGCTTAAACTACATTCGATAAGTAAACTATCTGCTGTTTTTGAAATGGCTGATCTTTTTTGTAAATTGTTAAGTGAAAAAAGCAGATATCGCAAAAGTTACAACAAATTAATAAGAAAGAAACTCGCTACGAGAGAGGTCTTAGCGAAAGATAAAGTAGCCCGTCTTATTTTTGATCTCGATGTTATCAAGGAGCATTTCTTGATATCGTATCGAAATCAATACAGGAATTATAAGAAGAGAAATGCACCGTGGAAAGAATTGATACAGCTAAATCTAAAAGTATTCAATCAGTTACATTTATTCGGGCGAATACAAAATAGAGCATGTTTGTTCTCATCAAATCTAAAACGAATAGGTGTTAAGAATCATAAACGAAGCATTACAGAAATATATTCTCTATGGAAAGAAGCCGTAAGAATGCAAGGCAATCAGGCTTTATCGAACATAGTTAATTTATTGGAGATAGATGATTCTCAGGTAAGATATGATTGTCTCAAGACATTTAAAAATCTTCAGGCCGATACGATTTTAAAAAGTGAGAGTGTTGAAAAGAATGATGGCAAAGCAACTTTTATCTTAAAAAGATTATTCGAAGCATATATAACAAATCCCCATCAACTTCCTGATTATTCCTTAAGAAATATTTTAATAGCACTAGTGGAAAGAAAACGAGAATTTGCAGGTGCGGTCTCTGCAACTTTTGAAGAACTAATTCTGCTCAAGAAAGCTCTTACTGCCTATTTGGAAATCAATAAGAAGTATTCTCATGAAGATCTGATAAAACTATCTAATGATCTTGCACGTACTTTGAGATCTATAATATCAGCTATGCTTATCGTTCCAATGAAGACCACTCGCCGGATGATTGACAATATCGTTGACGAGGGGGTTCGTATGGAATTAAAGGAAATCGCCACTATTATCCAAGAGGATATGGCACTGATAAGAAGGAGAGCTAATAGCAGAAACAACGGAAAAGTGAGTACATTAGCCAAATTGCTTAAACAGTATATAGATTATAAAAAGGAAATTAATAAAAGAAGATTTCCTGTAGAAATTAATGAACTTTTTCTTAAAAGAAAGAACTTGGAATGTTTTGTCTATTCAATTTTAAAAAAATACTTATTATGTAATGACAAATATGCCAATAGGCAGATAAAAGTTTTTAGAGGTATTATTGATAATGCCATTCTAAATGCAATACCATTGTGGAAGAGTATTCTTACTCGAGGTATTTGTGATTATATAGCTGGCCTGACAGACCAAGACGCTATCAATGAATACGAAAAACTATACGCTGGTATTATGGAATTAGTTTAGATGTGTGGTATCTGTGGTATTTACGAATCAAATGATCTGCAGCATGTCACCAGTATGTTGGAGGCACTTCTCCACCGCGGACCCGATGGCCATAAGATAGAAACTTTCCCATGGGGTGCCCTCGGCTTCTGTCGTCTCGATATTTTTGGATCGTCAGGCGTAAACCAGCCGGCAATATCTCTTGATGGTAGAATCGCAGTTATATTTAACGGTGAAATTTACAACTTTGACGATTTGAAATCGGTTTTGTCTATTAAGGAAAACATAACTAACGAAGCTGGGCTCATTCTTGCCCTTTTTTCAGAATATGGAGAAGGGTGCTTCAGCAGGCTCAAAGGTATGTTTGCCATTGCAATTTTAACACCTGAGAGGCTTATCCTTGCGCGTGATGCCGTTGGCATCAAGCCGCTTGTCTACTTTATTAGTGGAAGCAGATTATATTTTGCCTCAGAAATTAAAGCATTGCTACAGGTTAAAGAAGGGCAGATTGAAATCGACGAGGACGCATTAGCAGAGACTGCAATTTTTGGCTTTGTCTTTAGCTTAGAAAAAACGATGTTTAAAGGCATTAGTCAAGTGCGCCCTGGGACTTATCTCATATTCGAACGCGGTAAAACCGAGAGCAAGCCCTTTTGCCAATTACGCCCCTCTTTTTATAGCGATACGCCTTTAAATAACATGGAAATTATTGATCAGTTCTCTGACCTCATGGATAATGCAGCCATACCACATTTGAAGCATTCAAAACATCCTCAGTCAATATATTTATCGGGCGGGCTCGATTCGTCACTGATGACGTTTTTTTTGCAGAGACATTCCCATGTGCCGCTTGATACATTCACTCTTTTCGATAGCCATGAAAGTAGTGACAGGTATTTCGCTCATAATGTCGCAGACGATCTTGGTACGAAACATATAGAATTCAAAACTGGTACGGATGAGTGTCTTGCCTGGCTTGATCACTATCTTTTTCACTATGAGTCTTTAGTAACGGACGGGATATTTAACGTCTTGGGCAGCCTTGCTTTTCACATTCTTTCTCGCCATATAAGCAGTTCACATAAGGTAGCCTATTGCGGCGAAGGAGCAGACGAGCTGTTTGGCGGATATTACTGGATGCATACGCATCCGCTTGGATTTGCAGACAGACTCCGTTCGAGGTCAGCCTTGATAAATCATGGCAAAACTCAGATTAATGACTATATACAGAAAAGATATCCAGCCGATGATTCAAAAGAAGACGACATAAGAAAAGAGATATTTGATATGCTCATGGGACCAGGTTTAACTAATTGTCATTTGTGGAGTGTTGATCACTCAAGCTCTGCGTTTTCATTTGAAGCGCGACCGCTATATCTTTATGACGACTTGAGAGAGTGGGCACTTTCTTTGCCGATAGAAAACAAGGTTAATGGTAGAAACACAAAAATGGTATTAAGAAAATATGTTGAGGATATGGGCAAGCCTCTTTTTTCTGATATCGCAGGGCGCAGAAAGATTGGGATGCCAGCAGCCCTAAGTGTGTCATTAGGGAGACTTGACACTTATGCGGAAGAGCATTTTAGATCAAAGCAGGGACATGATAGACCGTACAAACAATATGCAGCATTCTTTAATACAGATTTAGAAAGATTAATGTTTGACAGATTTTATTTGTTGTTTATTGTTGGTAGGGGTTCTCTAAAAAATGATGGGAGGGCTGTAGTATGGACGTAGGAACAGGCTTAACCGTATTAGGATCAGCTTTCGGTTCAGCCAAAATTATAGAAAAAATTCTTGGACCGACAGCGGACTATTTAGGCGGTGGGTTGAAAGATTTTGCTGAGATAAGAATAAAAACTATTTCACGCATCTTTCAAAAAGCGCATGCCAAATTGGGAGACCGAATTGAAATTGAAGGGTCAGTATCTCCCAAAGTTTTACGAGCCGTATTGAATGAGGGCTCATTTTGCGATGATGAATTATCAGCAGAATATTTTGGCGGTGTCTTGGCTTCATCGCGAAGTGCAATATCTAGGGATGATAGAGGCGCAGCATTATTGGCCTTAATTAGTCGGTTATCAACATATCAAGTAAGAGCACATTATATTCTATATGCGGTATTAAAAAGATTATATGATGGCACTGAGATTCTTATGACATCACACGAAAACAGAGAGAAATTAACTACGTTTATTCCCATGGAGGGTTTTGTAAAGGCCATGGATTTTACTCATTCAGAAATAGAGAGATTAAGCGCACTGAATGCACATGTTGTGTTTGGACTCTCAAGAGAGAATCTTATCGAAAACTTTACATATGGGCAAGCAGAATATATCAGGAAACGGTATCCAACCGCTCCGACTCAAGGAATAATTTTTCAGCCTACAATTTCAGGCTCCGAACTATATTTGTGGGCTCATGGATATGATGATAAAAACTTGTATGGTCTTTTCGATCAAACAAAACCTTGTAAAATTGAGAACGGGATAGATATTCCGGAAGGGTCTATACCGATATGAAGGGAAATTTAATGACACCAGCAGCATTATTGCAAGGGCTTAGCAGAGGCTTGCTGAAAGCATCGCAGAAGTCCTGTAAGGCGAAGGACAGATCTTCCCGTAACTGTTTCCCTTTTACAAAATGATTATGCTGAACCGATGACGTAATATTAGGTCGTAATGTCAAGAATCTAATATTACGGCGGGACTCCTGCACTGCTAATGGAGCCCCGCCTTGGCTGTTATATAAGCGATGGCTGAAGAGGCTTTTTCCTGGATGTAGATTTCACGACATTAGCCTTCAGAGCAAACACAACACTCTGCAACCACTTCTTGCCGGGAGCCTCAGCATGTATCTTGTAGTATTCCATGTCATTGAGCATCCCGATGAACCTTTCAGCGTCTCTTAATTGATAAGGGAAGTAAGGAGGTATCGCGGATGCTCTTTGAAGGAAGTACTTTAGAAGAGCGGATCTCTGGGCAATTTTGGTTATAGCAAGATCTGTTTCGCCCTTTGGCTGCTGAATGTCCTCTGCTTCTCCATTGATTTCCATTTGGCGCGCCTGACCGTCCATTGCCGCTGTATCATCTGTAAGTTCCCTGTCTTTCTGGGCGTCCTGGTATCGAACATCTTTCTCCATCTTGATGGACTCCCATTTCATTATGAAGTCTTTTATGATTCTTTCCGGGAATTCTGGCATGGCTCCAAACGGAATTATCAGGGAAAGCAGAATGCACCCTTTGTCTGAGTCTGGAAAATCCAGTGACATGAGCTTTCTGGCCACTTTCATATAGCCGATATAATCACGGGGGGAGAAAAAATAGCGGGCAATCAGGATACCCTCTTTGGTAAGGGAATAAAGATTACCCTCTTTCCTGTTCAGAATGTGACAGGCCCTGAGGAAATGCAGGTTCTTTTCGACGGATTCGGCCACTTTCTGTCCTGTTGTAAGAGAGGCAGCGTATGTCGTGCCCAATGCCTGGATGAGATCCTTTTTCGATGCCGGATTCAGGGATAGAACAGTCAGCACCATAGATTGAACCGGCAGAGGGAGAGACTTCGCAAGAGAAAGTTTCTTGGCGTTGAAAAGTTCGATTTTGTCTCCAAGGACGTAAACCATCGCCTCCGGCTTACCCCGCCCTGCCCTGCCGAACATCTGATCGACATCGGTCTTTTCCAGAAAATATCCCCCTCTTCGCGTGCCGCACACAATTACTGTATCCGCCGGAGTGTTTATCCCCTGTGAAAGCGTGTTCGTGGCAAGAAGGGTCTTTAATGTACCAGCATTGAATTCCACGACAAGCCTGTCCCTCTCCTTATCTTCAAGGTCTGCACAGTGCATGGGCGTCACAAGGGACTCGCCGAGACAGTAGCCGGCCGCTTTCGTGGGTACGAAGATAAGGATGTTTTCTTCCTGATGCTTTAAGAGAATATCCTTTAAAACTTTGAGCCTCAGGGAATCTCGGTTATAGATGTGCCCCGAAATAGTGGGTGTTGCACCTGCCGGAAGTCTTCTTGGAGCAGGCTGGGCATTGATGTCATCAGGGACATGCACTTCTTTTACGTGGATAAGCGTTTTTCTGTATTTCGAAACAAACATATCAGCGTTGAGCAAAGCAGCCAGTTCCTTCTTATTGGGAAATGTTCCGGACATGAGCAGGACTTTCCCTCCGCTTCTGATATGAACCGTCATAGCTACATCCAGATTGCCTCCTCTGGACGGCTCAAGAAGATTATGCGCCTCGTCTATGATCAGGAGCCCTGCTCTTGTCCACTCCTTGCCTGATCTCACTGCACTCAGAAATCCTTCGGGCGTTGTGACCACAAAGAACTTGTCGGCAACGGACTTGTCAGAATTCGTGTTTAAACCGACGATCTTCGCGCCCCATATCCCGACAGACTCCTGATACAAGCTTTTGACAAGTTCACGGGTAGGTGCAGTGAGTATTATTTTTTGGCCCTCGTCGAGAAAACATCTCGATGCGATATACGCAAGGGCGGTTTTTCCTGTTCCTGTGCCGCTTTCGATGACACAGTGCCTGTCTGGTCGATAGTTGTCCTTGAAGCAGCTCTGTAACGGATTCAGCGTTTCAAAGGGCATATCAGGATCGAAGCCACACGGATAATCACCCGTTACTTCGAAAAAGAGCGGAGCATCCTTAGTTGGCTGTCCGTCATTTTTCGGGAACCACTTCCTGAAGAAACTGATCACTGACTAATAAACCTCGATTTCATAAGCATTCCTTTCTTTTAAGCTTGCATGCAATACACATGGTTTCCTCCTGAATTTCGGTTTTAAAGATTGTTTGTAGGAAACAGAAGAGTTGAGGGGTTTGCGGGCGATAACTGATTTAACAGTTATCGAAGCTGAAAAGCATTATGTCTTCTAATATTGGTGAAGAAATAAATTGAACTTGGAATCAGGACTGCAGGCGTTTATCGTATATAAAGTCTTCGATATGACTGATTTTTACATACTTCATGTCTTTATGCATAGGATTGATGATTATATTGAATTCATTCGGTATGACTGCCGATGGCACCCGAAGGAGGAGGCTTTTTAATGATTTCAGCCAGTCGGTACCCATTTCAGTCAGTTTGAATGGTGGAGGATGATCACGCCATCCCTTAGGGAGTGTCTCTATACGGAGTTCCCGGGGGATGATGCCGACCGGAATGGAGATTGTTGCAATCCTGAGATTATCTGCCGTTCTTGTTCTGACATGAACCAGGAACTCAAGTGCTGCAAGAGCCCTGGTTTCAGAAGTATAGATAGCTGGAATCCCCCTGTAATTCCATCTGCCGCCGTAAGTTTTTGGACCGAGTCCTGTCAGATCCTTGATATATAGGGCACTGGAAATCCGATAGACATCCATTAGTAATACACACCATGCTCAATTCTTCCGAGTTCGTCAATAACCATGTCAATGCCGATCTGGGTAGTTATCAAACTTATCGGCGTTCTCTCTCCAAGTGCTGTGCACGGTGCATTCATCCATTCTACAAACTTCTTCCGATCTCCAAACACTTCAAATCCCCTAGCAGTGAGTCTCGCAAGTGATATTATCTGCTGAGATGTAGCTCTGTCGAGATGCTTCTTAGAATGGTATCTTTCCAAGGTCCTCCTGGATATGGGCAGAAGCTCGGCAAGTCGCTTATTTGTGATACTCAATGCTTTCGCGAGATGGATTGCGGATTCCTTCGTCAAGCCCTGTTCGATCAGGTCAACCATGTCCAGCTGATCCTGAATCTTCTTGTGAAGAACCTTCTTTCCTCCGAGTATTTCTTCAACTCTTGTTAATTCCATATGCACCTCCGTGTTATGTGTGCCATTTGTCTCTATTATATACGAAGAATGTCGCTATGTCAATTTATGAAAAGGAGAACTCTTTGAATCTCCGGGAGCATTTCATAGAATAAACTCTTTGCCAAAATACCGTGGTTGGTTATAAAAAGAGAGGGAAGAGGAAGATGGGGGTTTTCTTCCTCTTCCGAGGGGGGGATTGTGTGCCATGAGAAGTCGGCCTGCTGCCAGCTCCACATGACAAACGGCCTTAAGGATATATCTGACTCTGGATATTCTCAGGCAATTCCCGGGTCATGGACGAAGCTGTCGTCATGGCTTGCGAATCACTCGTTGGCGTAATGTGCATAGCCTGGCCCTGGGCTTTCAAACCGTTTCCCGCACCGACGATGTCTACGGTTGCCCTGACCACTACATCTCTGACGACTTCTTCCAGAGCAGTGCCCTTTAACTGGCCATAGATACCGCCGAAGCCCACTCCATGCCATCCGGCTCCAGCTCCGATACCAAGGCCTGATTTCTGATTGTTTGCCTCATATGACTTAGTGAAGGTGATTTTCCCGGAGTTCACATCTATGATCCTGATGTCCATGCCAACAACGGCCTTGGTCTTTTTGATATCCACTGCACTCAGTAACGGGATAATGCCGAGGCCGAGGTTTGTGTTTGTTGTCTCCATTGTCAGAGAGGTCACAGACCCTCCGACAAGGAAGTCAGCTGTTTCAAGTTCAATATTCTTCCCAATAAGAGCCATCTCCTGTTTGAGTTCTTCCAGGGATTCTCTCTCCAGAACTTCAAAACAACCTGTCTGCTTTAAAGCGGATATGAGCATATCGCCGATTCCCTGTCCTATCCCTTCGTAGGCAGGTTGACCTGTTAAAGATGCAATCTGCTGAAGGAATGAAGCTGTGGGCGTTTTGGGGTTACTGCAGGAAGCCGCCTTGCAGGTCACTTTTCCGAGTGCAATCTTGCCAATTGGCTTCTCGCACTTCGGGACCTGGGCTATATTTTCGGTTATTTCTGTCTCGGCTGATGCTGACACGGAAAATACGCCCAGGATTACCACAACAATCAAAATAGTGAAGATTTGTTTCATGATATGTCCTCCTTTGGTGTTTGTTTTTAAATAGGTATTACCTTTCACTCCTGATTCATCCTCCTGACGTTGATTTTTTGAGTCATTTTTGAAATAAACAGTGTGAAGACAGGGAATTAAAGCCAGGTGAAGGTTGGATATCCTGTGGGAAGACCTTTGTGGGTACCGCAATGTTTGCGTACTATTTTCCCGCGACACACTTTACAGCTATGGCCTGCGGTGCAGTCGTTCTTTTCCATGCACTTCATGGTCTCGCAACCGCACGAAAAAGTAAAAAGCTTCACGCTTGCCTGCTCAAACGGTACTACCGGTTTCCGTGTTAATGTGACAACAGTTTCCATAGTTTTAAATCCTCCTGTTTTTTTAGTTGTTTTTTTAAATTGTGTTTTTTGGCAATTAAGGGAAAGACGGGAATGTGTTGAGGATATACGGACTCTTTACAGACGATAGCAGTTGATAGTTTCTATATCGACAATGATCTCCGCAATTGCTCTCGCTGTAGCTACTGAGACATGGGGCATGTTTTCTTTGATGGTTAATTCGATAGCTTCCACTTTCGACATAAACAGACCTCCTTGTAGTTATATCTTTGTAACTTTCACCAAAGGCTACTTGTTTGGAATTGACGAATGTCTGAAGATAAAACGCATGTGAATGATCTTCCCCTGGGAAATATCTATTTATTCACCGATTCCTTGAGCAGTTCGTCGGGAATTTCAATCACATTTAAGGAAGGTTCATTGCGTTTTTGGTTAAACAGCATCTTCACGATATCGTCGACGCTGCTTAAGCTGTAAACTCTCTCCCCCTTTTGAACCTTTATTAAACCAAGCAAATTCTTGACTAACATAAGACACCTCCAAAAAAGAAAAAGGACATTGCGATTTTTCGCCGGATGGTTACTTTCGCAATGCCATTTAAAAAAGAGACTCAGGCTTGCAACAGACGGAAAGTGATTTTCCTGAAAAGAAATAAAGTAACGGCAGGTAATGTATGGTTGGAGATCAGACAGGAAGGGACAGTATGTTGCTCTGTGCAGCGTTAAGAGGAAAGGACTTTTCTGACAGTAGTAAGGACGTTGTTGCCCTCTTTTCTGAAAGAAAAGTGCAGACCCCCCATGACGGTATAGACAGGGATGCCGCGTGGAAAAAATTGGACAAGATTCGCCGACTTCACGTTTACGCTCACCGGCCTGTTGATGTTGATGCCTCCAAAGAATTTCGTGAGTACGGATGTTGCTGTTTTCATTTTCATGACGGTCACCTCAATCTCTGAATTTCTTCCGCCCGGAACAAGCGGAAGGGTTTCATGGCTGCTCATCGCTTTTTGTTTAGTGTCAGAGCTTAGAACTGACAGTGGATAAAACACGAAACGGTTAGTCCATGTGCAGACCGTTTCGTGTTCTTGAATGATTAAAGGAAGGATTAGCGGGATCCGGACAAGCAGGTTTGGCAGCAATTGAAAGACGGGGGAAATCTGAAACACCAGTTGGTTGTTCAATTGAATTTCTGCGGCAAAAAAATACGACGAAACAGCGATCGAGAGCAGAGATAAACTACCTTGTCTCTTCTCGATAGAAAAACCAATCTTAGTTACGTTTGAAACAACGGTACTCGGAAATATTGTGTCTTAAGGCAAAGATACTCTGCGAAGCAGCAAATCGGGGGAGATTCTTTTCTCTTTGAAGAAAGAGCAAAAACTGGATGTCTGAAATTGAAGACTTATTGTTTTAAGCCATTTTAGGCGGGATTCGAAAAACTTGTCTCAAGTTGTCGGCTGCTGAGGCCTCTTCGGATACTTCTATGCAGGATAAGATGTGAAAATTACCTCAATTATAATGAAAATAGCCCATACGGTCAAGGCAATTAAAGCCTAACTGATTGAATTACAGGCATAATTTGGCGTTTCTGTCGTGGCCCTATCGCATCCGAAAAAAGCAAAACGACTGCAAGAACGTCACAACTTTGCGAAATACAGCAAAATCAAGATGTTATAGACATAAAAGACCGTCTTGTCTGAAGTCTCGGGACTCTCAAAAATTCAAATAAAAACACACTACCTGAGATCAGGTATATATTCGGCATTCATTTTTTTCCCTAACCTGCTGATATTCATAGATTAATCTGGCTTAACGGAACAGGACGGCTTACGTGGTTTCTTACGACGTTCCTTACGAGGTTTCTTATAGGGCATCTTACGACAAGGTCAAGGCGGGTCTGGGGAAGAAAACCAGACGCGAAATGATTTCG
>Ga0209164_1001729_pt1 | contig 26274 bp, 17 predicted proteins | sample MTBNYHSulfiMetaG_FD_187458 | JGI IMG/M metagenome (GOLD analysis project Ga0209164, IMG submission 187458) | Enrichment culture microbial communities from rom New York Harbor, USA that are MTBE-degrading - MTBE-NYH (New York Harbor Sulfidogenic)... | ecosystem: Environmental > Aquatic > Marine >... | reverse complement strand
TTTTCTCCCAGGCAAAAGGAGTAGTGCGACCAAAATTAGGCCAAAATCCCATAAATAAATCGCATTTGACTCGCGCAGGCATAGCCAGCACGATTTTATAAATGAATCCCATTCAGTTTTGCCAGGGCGAGCATGAAAAATCCCTATTTATGGATGGACACTACCTAACCTTCATTAGGTTCATCGGGAGTTCATCGGGGGACGTTCGTGCACAGCGTTCCTAGAACGCTGAACCGATCAATCGCGTGACGGGACTCCAGCGAGTGAGGCTCCTCCCGCACAGCGGGAGTCCTCCACCAGAGCTGGAGTGTTTAGTCACAACTAACATCGTTCACCGTCACACGCGGCGTGTGCGGTCTTTCCACATTGACGCGGACCTAGAAGTGCCGCTATCGGGTTGACTCGGAAAGCATCGTCAATTCGATCAAGTGATCGAGATCTTGGGACCGTTCGCGTCTTTTATTATGGAAAACCGTGATGTCAAGGGAGGATTTTCAAGCGGTTCTAATGGAGTTTATGGGGAAGGGTTTGTAAGCCTTCTGATTGTGCAGATTGTAAGAGCCTTTGATCATAGCAAGCGAAGACGAGAACTTCAGCAATGCTCTGATGAATCATCAAAGCTGAAGCCAAATGAATCGCATCAAAGCCTCGAAGAACGTAGGATGGGAGCAGGTTGTCTATCGTTGCATTCAAGGCGTCGGTTAGCTCCACAAGAACGAAGCTTTCCCAGTCTTTTCGGAAAGAGTTGAGTATTTTTTTGAAAGAAGGAGGTGACAAGTCGCTTTCTCTCTTTTTCCTGAAAACAGCGGCCATAGCCTCTGCGTACGTAACCATAGAGGTGGCTATAACGTCTGCCTTTTTCCATGTGGAAACGACTTCGATCGAGCCGGTTTCCTTGAAATACTTTTTCACAAGGGCACTTGTATCGAGATAGAGAATCATCTCCTAGCCTCAAGAACCATTTCTGAAACGGGCTTGCCGGGAAGCTCAAGGGGGGGAGGAATGTCTTTATCGAGTCTCCGCCTTGGCAGAGTGACCAATCCCTTGGTTAAGAGGGGTTTGAGGTTTTCGAGCGAGCTGGTCTTCTTGGGATTTTCCTGGACAATACGAGCTATGACCTTTCCTCTCTCGGTTATCAGCAAGTCCTCTCCCTTTTTTACACGGGAAAGATACTTACTCAGGTTGTTCTTTAGATCCTTTACGCCTGTTGACAACATCGCTTGCCTCCTCATGGCTACTTTTTACAAATGGTAGCTACATCCGCATGGTTTGTCAAGGCTGAGGGATCCGGTTGGCCGATGAGCCGGCTGGACCATTTGACCGGTCATAAGATCTGGAAATCACGTTTATGAGAAAAGTACGTTGACATGGGACTGCATGCGGGGTATTGATTTGGCCTTGAGTTTGCAAGGAAGAAGAGCAGACGACTCCAGGCCAATTTGGTTTTACAAGAAAGCCTTTATGGATAGAGATGTCGAGGAGGAGTAGTGGGCTTAGAAAGACAGCGATATTTAAGAGGGTTGCTCATTTTATTGGCGGTGTCGCTGATCCTGCCCCCCTTGAGCTACGGGATGGATGTGGAGCTTGGCTGGGATGCCAATGTGGAACCGGATATTGCAGGGTATAGGATTTACTACAAGGCCGCTTCATCGGGCGCGCCTTACAGCGGTACAGGTGCGGACCAGGGACCATCGCCCATAGAGGTGCCGGTTGAATCTCTCGCGGATTCAAGTAACCCCGGTTACACGATTACGGGCTTGACCGTTGGTGAGATCTACTATCTGGTTGTCACCGCATACGACACGGAAGGTCTCGAAAGTGCATACTCAAAGGAGGCAGCCATCCCTCGAATAGGTTCGCCAATTGAGGGTTTCTGCGTGACCGGCAGCGACTACACCTCCTATACGATTTCGGGAACGAGTGCGGCCCAGGCCGACGTGGAGATTTTCGCGAACGGGCATTCCGTCGGAAATACGACCGCCGACGAAAACGGGCTCTGGAGCGCCACCGCAGACTTCACTTCAGCAGGGGAAGGGGCGATCGGTTTGACCGTGACATCCACGGGCGCAACCTCCGACGCCGTGCAGGGGATCTTTGATAAAACCCCTCCCACTGTGGCCCTATCCTACGAAAAACCGGGGCCGTACAGGGATGCGGACATGGTCACCGTGACAGCGACCTTCACGGACGCCGGTTCCATAGCCGGCACGCCTCAAATTGCCATTGATTTCGCAGGGGATGGCAGCGATGTCACCGCCACGGATATGAGCGGGACAGGAGCTAACAAGGTCTGGACGTATTCGATGGATGTTCCGGGAGAAAACGACGGAATAGCGACGATTGCCATCATCGCCTTCGACGCTGCCGGCAACGAGGTCGGGGCTTACAGTGGAGAGACCTTTACGGTGGATAACACGTCACCAAGGGTGGAGTATGCAAAGTATGTGGATGGGACCCACTTGAAAGTGGTTTTCAGTGAAGATGTTGCGCCTTCTTTTGCAACTGAGCCAAGTAATTACGCGGTCTATGGGTTGATCATCGACTCGGTTTCCGGCGAGGGCAGCACATTCATCTTGACCACCGGCGAGATGGCAGAAGGTGTGGCTTACACTGTCGTGGTTTCAAGTGCAGTCACTGACATGGCAGGAAACTCCCTTGATCCGGCACAGAATTCTGCCCAGTTTCCGGCCATTGATTTCACTTTTGATGCGGATGGCAATGGTAGAGCCATAGCTTTGGAAGATGGCGTGTTGATTCTTCGTTTTTTGTGCGGATTCAGCGGGGATTCCTTGATTCAGGGGGCGGTTGCCCTGGATTGTACTCGATGTAACCCGCCGGATATCGAAACCTACCTCGCAGGTGGCCTGCCGAGCTTGCTGGATCTGGACGGGAATGGTGCAACCGTTGTACTGCAGGATGGATTGCTCATTTTGCGTTTCCTTGGGGGGTTTACGGGAAATCCTTTGATTCGAGGGGTTGTTGCCTCTGATTGCGAGAGATGCACAGCGGCCGAACTTGAGAGCTATCTTCGAGCCTTCACTCCATAGACTGGACGGGATTCGCGGGAGTCAGAGTTCTCGATATCTTTTTATTCATTTTTGCACCGGACAGGATTTATCCGGTAGACTGCCGCGGGATAGGCACGCGTTGACAGGAGTTTTGTGGCTTTTCTGCCTTTCCGGATGAGAGCCAGAAAATGCAATCCGCCACAAACCTTCGGAGGAGGATGTGGCGAAGGGCCTCATCCTTTGCAGTGAACTGACCTTTCCCTATTTCACATCTTTCATCGCCTCGGCGAGCATTTCTCCTATTTTGGGGCTATTCTCCATGACGAAGTCTACGAGATCCTCCTCAGATAAAGATCAGAGATGCTGCAGCTTGGCTATGGAAAAAATATCACCAAAAAAATGTCGCGCTCTGAAAGAGCCGAGAATCGGAGCTTAACTTTTCAATAAAAATAGGCCGATATATCATTTGGTAAGCTTTTTGCTTCCAATGGAAATGAGGCCTTGCGTGAACTTACAATGCAGCCCAGGTGTTTGCTGATGAAGGATCAAGACAGGAACAAAGAGGAACTTATCGCCGAGCTGGCAACGCTGCGCGAGAGGATAGCTCAACTGGAGGATTCGGAAATCGAGCGCAGCCGCGGAAAAGAGCTGCTGAAGGAGAAAAACACCTTTTTGAAGAACATCCTGGACAGCTCCTCTTCCATTTCCATCCTCTCCACGGATCTCGAGTCCAATGTGTTGTTCTGGAACAAAGGTGCGGAAAATATCTTCGGGTACAAGTCGCAAGAGATTGTGGGGAAGCAGAGGATAGAGGTCTTGTACCCTGATGAGGAAACGAAAACCATAATCCATGAAATCAGCAGGTTTGTTCTGGAGAAAGGAAAAGGCAGGAGCTGCGAGATCCAGGAGATCACCAAGGAAGGGCGCAGGCTATGGATTCGTTTGACACTAACCCCTAGAATCGGTTCGAATGGCCAGATCGTGGGAATTCTGGGCATCGGAGAAGACATCACCGAGCGCGTCCGGGCGGAGGAAGCTCTGCGACACAGCCAGGAACAGCTCTATCAGGCCCAGAAGATGGAGGCTCTCGGGACACTGGTGGCCGGCGTGGCCCACGAGATCAACAACCCCACCAACCTGATCGTTTTGAACCTGTCTGTTTTACAGAAGGTCTGGGACGACTTTTTCCCTATCCTGAAAGAACACTCAGAGAAAGAGCCGGAGAAAACATACGGCGGCCTCACTTACGATTTCCTCAAGGAACACCTAGGCCAGTTGCTTTCGGATATGAGTATGGCAGCAAACCGGGTGGCAAAAATCGTAGCGGATTTGAAGAATTTTGCCAAGCAGTCGAAAGTTACGGATAGAATAGCGGTACAACTCAACACGGCGGTGGAGAACGCGCTGCGGCTGGCTCAGACCACCCTCACGAAATCATCCTTTTGTTGCGAACTCGATCTGGCTTCGAGTCTTCCCTTGCTCATGGGGAACCTCCAGAGCATCGAGCAGATTGTGTTGAATCTCATCATCAATGCAGCGCAGTCGATTCACCACGATCAGGGGGTGATCAAGATTGCAACGGGATTCGACGCCAAGAGTGGACAAATCAACCTTTCCGTATCGGACAACGGCCGCGGAGTTGCTCCTTCTATTTCGGACAGGATCTTTGATCCTTTTGTTACAGACAAACAGGCTGAAGGAGGCACAGGTCTCGGCCTTTCTGTCACCTACAGCCTGGTGAGAGCCCATGGCGGCGAGATCACGTTTTGCAGCAACGAAGGAAAGGGAACCACATTCACCGTATTTTTCCCGGTGACCTTAAAGGGAAACGGCACGAAGATCCTGATTGTGGATGATGACGAATCGATCCGGCACATGCTAAAGGATGCCTTCACCTCGAACAGGCCCTACCTGGTTGAAGAGGCGGCCAATGGAATCGAAGCCTGCATCAGGCTCGGAACCTATCGGCCTGACCTTGTCATCCTCGACATTTTAATGCCTGAAATGGATGGGCTCGAGGTCTGTCGCAATATCAAAAGGGAACCGGACCTTGCCAAAACCAAAGTGGTGATCACCACAGGATACCCCGGGCATGCGAAGATTAAGGAGATTAGCCGATTAGGGTTCAAGAGAATCCATTACAAGCCTTTTGACCTGGAGAACCTGCTGAGAGACGTGGACAACATGTTGATCGAAAAGTCAGATTTGACTTGAAGTGTTTTATTGAAGTAATTGTTTTTGTTTGTCTTAGATGGAAGATTTTACACGGTCGCGGCTGGAAGCCACTCCCACAGGCGAATGCCTTCAACCTGTGACTGACATTGAAATTTCTATGGGATTTGGAACCAGTGCGCTTTCCACCGTTCGCCGGTAAGATCATGGAAACGATAGGCAAAAACCCAGAACCATGGAATCCATACCCGAAAACGGAACCCCCATTCTGGCCGTAGATGACGATGCCGGGCTTCTTCTGAGCATGAAGACCATTCTGGTCAGTGCGGGCATGCCTGAGCCTGCCCTTGTCTCGGACAGCCGGCGGGTTATGGAACTGGTCAGGCAGCACCCTTTCAGGATGGTTTTGTTGGATCTCATCATGCCGCACATCGGCGGCATGGAGATCCTCCAGAAGATCAAGGAGGAATTTCCGGAAATCGAGTGTGTGGTCGTAACCGCAGTAGATGAGGTGGCAACGGCGGTGCAGGCGATGAGATTCGGGGCTTACGATTACCTGGTCAAGCCTTTGAGCAGCGAAAAACTGATCATCCTCGTAAACCGCACCCTTGAGCGATACAACCTCCGTCACGGGCTTTCTTTGTTCGAGAAGAAACAATCGTTTTCGGATCTGAACCATCCTTTGGCCTTCAAGGAGATGGTGGCTGTCGATGAATCCATGGCCCTTGTTTTTCACCAGGCAGAGGCCGTTGCCCCCACCGATTACACCGTGGTTATTTCCGGTGAATCCGGCACCGGCAAGGAGAAGCTGGCGTACATCATTCACCGGTTGAGCCCGCGCTCCAAGTTCCCTTTTGTGGCTGTAAACATGGCCGCTTTCAGCCAGTCGCTTTTTGAGGATGAATTTTTTGGACATACGAGAGGTGCATACACCGGCGCGGTAAACGAAAAGAAAGGTTTCTTTGAGGCCGCTCAGAGTGGGACCCTATTCCTGGATGAAATCACGGAACTCGACCCTTCGCTGCAGGGGAAACTCCTGAGGGTGCTGCAGGAGAGAGAAATCTATCGCCTGGGGAGCACCCATGCCAGAAACGTGGATGTGCGAATACTGGCGGCAACGAACCGGGACATCAATGCTGAAATTGAAGCCGGTCGTTTCCGTTCCGACCTTTTTTACCGACTGAATATGAGTCACATCAGGATTCCGCCGCTAAGAGAGAGAAAAAGCGATATCCTGCCGCTGGCCCGACACTTTTTGGAAATCCATAGGGCAAAGAACCAGAAACCGATCAAATCCCTGGCTCCCGAGTTGACCGACCTTCTGCTGAATTACCCGTTTCCCGGCAACGTTCGAGAACTGGAAAACCTCATCGGTGCTGCCATGCTCCTGGAAAAGAGTGGCGTCCTGACCTTATCTTCCGCCCGTGATTTGATCCCCGTTTCCGGGCCTCAAACGCCCCAGTCCGGGGAATTGATCCCTCTGGAGGACTTAGAAAAACGGCACATCGAGCGGGTTTTGAAGTTTACAGGAGGAAACCGCACACGTGCTGCAAAGATTCTGCGAATCGGGCTCCGAACCCTTCAGAGGAAACTGAAGGCGTATGCAGAAATCCAAGGGGAATCTTGGGTGCACGAAAACCGCGGCTCGGGATCGGCACCCCCGTGGTCAATTTGGCGATGATCGTGTCATTTTGACATATTGATCCAACTAACCGAATTCACGTCTAAAAATCGGAATCTCCAACCCGGGGTGCGTCATCCTGGCATGGATATCTCTCCCGGTTTTCTTTTCGGGTCAAATTTTACGCCCACCCGGGCCGACTTGCCTCCTCACTCCTTCACCCTCCCCTCGATCCCCTCCCATCCCCGCTACAACACAGCGGGATCTTCGACAAGGGAGGGGAGACTAATGAACTGAAGTCATTGAATTTTTTCGTCCTAGGCTTACTCTTGTCCAAAATCGCTATTTTTTTGGGCACCATTTTCATGAAAGTCTTTCCTGGCGAAGAAACCTCTTAACTTCCCCCTTTGAAAAAGGGCGATCGAGGGGGTTTTTTCAATCAGGGCTTTAGAAATCGTGGACTCACTGTCTGAATCTGATGACCACCTGTTTTGCACAGCTTAAATCCCTTCAGCAAATTCATGGCATGGATTGTGAATGAATGAAGATCGCGCTGGGCTTTCCGGCTTCTGGTGAAGAGTCCAGCGTAAACTATAACGAGGACGAAACGGCAAACCCGCCAAAAGGCGGCGACGCAAAGCTACGGGTCTAAATCCTGGTTTTTCGGGACATGATCGCCGGGCTGCCGAAACCTTGGTTGAACGACGCCTCCAGGGTTTGCCCGGAGGCGTTTTCGTTCTTGGGGGAGGGATGAGGCCATGATCTCAAAGATGGGCTGGAGGTCAATTCTCATTGCGATCGCGTCACTTTTCATTTTCAGTCAAGTTGGCCATGCCAGGGACGTGACACTCAGCTGGAACCCAAACACAGAGTCTGACCTGGCCGGATACAAGATCTACTACGACACGGACTCCGGCCCATCCTATAATCCGGCCGCTGAAGACCGTGCCACAAGCAACCCGGATGGACCGCCTATCGTCGTGGGAAGCGATGTCACCGAAGTCACGATCACCGGATTTAGAAACGACAGGCCATATTATTTGGCCATCACTGCTTTTAACGATGCGGGGATTGAGAGCGAGTACTCCCTGGAAGTTTTTCTGATTCCCGTTTCCCTCTTCGATATGGACAGCGGGAACACACAGTACACAAACGATGCGACGGTTCAGCTTGGCCTTCAAGGTATCCCGGGGAACCCCCATGAAATGGCAGTGGCTGAAGATACTGCCTTTACCGTGGGAAGCACCGGATGGCTAGATTTTTCAACAAGCCCCACTTTTACGTTTTCCAACGACTCGAACGAGATCAAGAGGGTGTTCGTCAAGTTCAGAGACGTAGCGATGAATGAAGTCGGCTGGGCCATAAGTGAGATTGAGCTTGATACGATTCCTCCGACAGATCCAAGCATTGCCTCAGCCAATCCGCCCATTAACACCGCAATCGACGAGACCACAGTGTCGATGACCTGGAATGAGGGCTCTGATAGCGGAAGCGGTATTGCAGGATACTCCTGGACGGTGGACCAGGCTCTAACCGCAATGCCGGACGATCAGATCGAACAGGAAGGCTTACCTCAATCCGTTGAGCTTTCCCAGGGCGAAGGTGATTACTATGTTCACGTCAGGACCAAAGATCGTTCCGGCAACTGGACCAGCACGTATCACTATGGTCCCTGGCAGCGCAATGGTACGTCGTTGAATGTGAACATTTCCTACAGCACGACGAGTATCACAAATCAGAATGTCGTCGCAACACTCCAGGCCAGTGAGCCCGTGACCGTGACAAACAATGGCGGCAGCACAAGCTACATTTTTACTCAAAATGGGAGCTTCACCTTCCAATTCACGGACGCGCTGGGAAACAGCGGAAGCGCCACGGCCACGGTGGACTGGATCGACAAGGTCGCGCCTACGGCCACCTTGCAGTATTCCACCACCGAGCCCACGAACCAGGACGTGGTGGTCACCCTGGTGCCGAGCGAGACGGTGACCGTCACCAACAACGGCGGCTCCACCACCAAGGCCTTCACCGAGAACGGGACCTTCACCTTCGAGTTCGTGGACGGGGCGGGGAACACGGGTTCTGCCACAGCGCAGGTGACAAATATCGACAAGAGCGGAGTGACCTATGAGATCACCTACCAACCCACCACCCTGACCAACCAGGACGTGGTAGCCACCATCACCCTGAGCGACGGGGCAGTGACCAGTGCCGGAGGAAACACCCACACCTTTACGGAGAACGGCAGTTTCACCTTCCAGTTCACGGATGCGGCGGGAAACAGCGGAAGCGCCACGGCCACGGTGGACTGGATCGACAAGGTCGCGCCTACGGCCACCTTGCAGTATTCCACCACCGAGCCCACGAACCAGGACGTGGTGGTCACCCTGGTGCCGAGCGAGACGGTGACCGTCACCAACAACGGCGGCTCCACCACCAAGGCCTTCACCGAGAACGGGACCTTCACCTTCGAGTTCGTGGACGGGGCGGGGAACACGGGTTCTGCCACAGCGCAGGTGACAAATATCGACAAGAGCGGAGTGACCTATGAGATCACCTACCAACCCACCACCCTGACCAACCAGGACGTGGTAGCCACCATCACCCTGAGCGACGGGGCAGTGACCAGTGCCGGAGGAAACACCCACACCTTCACCGAGAACGGGAGCTTCACCTTCGAGTTCACGGATGGGGCGGGAAACAGCGGAAGTGCCACGGCCAACGTGGACTGGATCGACAAGGTCGCCCCTGCCGCCACCTTGCAATACTCCACCATCGAGCCCACGAACCAGGACGTGGTGGTCACTCTGGTGCCGAGCGAAACGGTGACCGTGACCAACAACGGCGGCTCCACCACCAAGACCTTTACCGAGAATGGGACCTTCACCTTTGAGTTCGTGGACGGGGCGGGGAACACGGGTTCTGCCACAGCCCTGGTGAGCAATGTGGATAAGCTGGCCCCCAGTGTTGTAGGCATCGCCACCTCAAAGGCAGACGGTGCTTATAGACAAAACGCTCAGATCCCTGTGACCATCACATTCTCTGAACCCGTTACCCTTTCAGGCGGTAGCCTTGTGGTAAGTCTGGACACGGGCAGGAGTCTCACTATCGACAGTATCGAATCTTCGATGACTGGAAGCGCGGTTTACACCGTGCAACCCGGTGAGAACTCCAGCGCCCTTACAGTGACATCCATTGCGCTTCCAAGGAATGGAAGCCTGAAGGATGCCGCCGGAAATGAGACAGATCTTTCCCTGCCACTGGGAGAAAACCTTTCAGATAACCACCATATCGTCATTGACACCGTGGCTCCGGAAATCCAGGAGCATCCTTCCACTGACTTTGCAAACGGCTGGATCTATGTGCACTTCAGCGAAGACGGCATACAAAATGCCACGGTGGAAGGAAATTATGTTTTCAATCCAGCGTTAAGTTTCCTCACAGCGGGCGGTTCCGACGATATCGTGAGTGTTGAGAGCAACATCTACCGTTTGGCCCTGACTTCCATTCCACCGTATACGATTTTCACACTGATCCTGGAGAACATCACTGACCGGGCAGGAAACCTACTTGTGAAGTCCCAGGTGCAGGTGAACGACGATGATGGCGACGGCATGCCTGATGATTGGGAAGCAGCCAACGGCGTGGATAGCCCTGTGGACGATCCTGACCAGGACGGTCTGGTCAATCTGGACGAATTCGTGCAGGGAACGGAACCAGGAAATCCTGATACGGACCACGATGGATTGCCTGACGGCTGGGAGGTTGACTATGGGATCGACCCCACCACCGGCGCCGGCGACGACGGCCCTGATGGGGATTTTGACCATGACGGATGGAGCAATCTGGAAGAATATGAAGGCGGCACCATCCCTGCGGATCCGTCTTCTCCGGGGTCCGGTGCTCCAAAGATCGCCAGCGCCATGCCGTCCCAGAGTGCCGGAATCCTCAACAACACGCGCGTGCCCAAGAACACTTCCTTTGCCGTTCAAATTGATTCCCCTAACGGCATAGACATCACCCAGATGGACAGCCTCAAGGTGACCGCGGACTTTGGAGTGGGGCGGTACTATGAGCGGGATTTGCGCGATACGAAAGTCATCCGGGTAGTCAAGCTGGCGGCTGAGGATAATTCACAGGTCAAAAAGCTCTGGTTCGTATACGACCTTGCGAAGGACTCAAATGTGAGTTCTGCCTACGGAACCAAACTGAACATCAAGGTGGATGCCAAAGACGGAAACCAGCAGGTGATGACCCAGGAGAGTTACGATTTCCGAATCGAAACGGAAGCGCAGCACTTTGACGCAATATCCAGCCTGCCGGATACGGAAATGTACATGACCGGAGACTCGACCCTGGATGCAGGCATCGAGGTGACGAGCGGCGCTCTTCAAGGCGCGAAGATCCACTACGACAGCGGAGAACCTGTACCTCCGGAATTCGGGCCCGTGGGCGAAATCCCTGCAGTTGATTTCTCAGCTTTTCCGTTGAATCTCCAACCGCCCACAGCATTCAATACGCCGGTGAAAGTCTTCATTCCATTGCCCGGTTTAAAGAATGTTCAAAAGCTGCCCGTGTATGTATACAAGGGTGGGAACTGGGTCATGGCATGCGATGAAAAAGGCGAGGTGCTGCCTGGAGGTGAGGGGTTTGTGGTGCCGGGGTCAAGGGTGAACCACAATGGTGAACACCCTCCAATGATCGAGATCCAGGTCTACCACACCGCCGCGGTCCTGGCCGGGCTCCCCAGAGAAATGACCCTGAAGGAGGCCATGAAAGTGGAGGAAACCTGCGCTGGAGTTCCCACGTCTCTCACAACCAACGAAGCAAGTGATGTGAATGGGGATCAGCGTGTAGGGATCGAGGAAGCGATTTTCTTGCTGCAAAAGGCTTCAGGTCTCAGATAGAAAAGGTCAGACACGATCGACTCCGCCAATGGGACAACCGGAAGATGTGCGGTAGATCACCGATGGGCCGTGAACCAGTTCATTGTTCTCTCCGTGGAGGATTTCGTATAATTTCTATACGTTGTGCATAATCTCCAAGGAGAGAGGTGGGAAAGTGATTTCACGCTGCCGGGGCTACCGATTTCTTCCGGCAGGTCTCCGTGTGGGTCCAGTTCTCATCCTGTGCTTGTCTGTTTTCACCCTATCGGGATGTGCCGCTGCGCTGAGCGCTGTGGGAACCGGTGTTCTCATGGGTGCCGAGTATGTGATGGACAGCCCCGTGGCAAAGAGCATCACCTGTGAAGTGAATCGGATGAAGAAGGCTGCGCTCATTGCGCTTTGCAAAATGAAGATCACAGTGGAGGAGGTTCGCCGAATCGAGGAGGGGGAAGAGATCCTCGCCAGCGCGCCCAAACTCCAGATCAAGATTGAGCTGAAGCGCATCACTTCCAAGGTGACGCAAATCAGGGTCACGGCAGAAAAAGGCTTTTTGCGGTGGGACAAGGAGACGGCGGAAGAAATCCTTCAACAGACAAAAAAAGTCGCAGAAACACTGGTTACTTAGTGGGTTGGCCGGTTTAGCCGGTTTGCCAGTTAGCCGGTTGGGTGTTACCAATTAACCATTCAACGAATCAACCAATTGACCCCAAACGAAGTTGGCCGGTTAGCCGGTTGAGCCAGTTTGCCAGTTTGCCGGTTGAGCCGGTTAGCCAGTTTGCCGGTTGGCCAGTTGTGTGCTGTGAGCTGGATGCTGGCTTCTACGTTCCTTCGGCTTTGTCTGTGAACCGGTGAACGGCGCCCTGGTGCGGGTTGTGGGAGGCGTTGGTTTCGCCACCTAACCGAAAAGGTGTTCCGCCTTGCGCCCTCGCGCCTTGCGCTCTCACGGTTAGTGGTTGCTGGGTTCCATCGGTTTTGTCGGTGAACGGACAACGGTGAACGGTGAACGATGTTGGGGGAGGCGTTGGTTCCGCTACCCAACCTAAGGGGGTTCTCGCCTTGCGCCCTCGCGCCTTGCGCTCTCACGAGTAAAGGTTTTCCCCAATTAACCAATCAACCAATTGACCCCGCAAGGGGAGTTTCACTGCGCGCGTGATTTGCGAATCAGTTTTCCATAGATCCAGCCCTTTTTTCCCATGTCAGGCAGCCATATCTGTAACCACCCGTCTCTTTCGTCCAACAGCCAAAACTGTTGATTCTCCCTGGCTCTAGTAAGGATGCGTGCTCGAGTTTCAGGAGATGCTCTGACGTTGGCCAGGTTTGTAATCACAGTGACCGTGGTCAGGAATTCTGTCGGGATGCTTTCCCCATGTGAAGCAGTTCTCGTGGCGGGGCACACTTGATTGGATCGAAGCCACCCGGAAACTCTCAGTCTTGGAATCCAAACATAAATCCAATCGTGGTCTCTGTCGAGCCTGTGCACCTGTTCGGTCTTTGCAAGAGGGCCGAAGAAAAAAGACTGCTCCCCGGGTTGCAGAAATACCATGCAGGAATCCGAGGAGACTTCAAGGGCGGGGACGAGACTGGCCACAACCTGACTCGTGGCACATGAAACTTTTTCTGTAGAATCGCGACCGGAGACTTTGTCCCCTTTGAGGTGGTTGGCGATGCTTGAACAATTCAAGCTCACGACCGGCGAAAGGAAGAGTATGAACAGGAATCCCAATCCCATGCTTTGATACATCTTCAGATGCCTCGTTTGCTTCGTGGAGACCAATAAGTTTATCCGCCGGTTTCCTTGGTCAAATGGTTGAATGGCAATACTTCCAGGTCAATTGGTTGATTAGTTGAATGGTTATTGGTAGCACCAAACAGGCTAAATGGCCCCTAACATCGTTCACCGTTATCCGTTCACCGACAAAACCGATAGAACCCAAGACCCGGAACCCAGAATGTAAGACCCAGAACCCAGCAACCAGTACCAAGGGTCCAGAACCCGGAACCCAGGAGCCAACCCACCAACCGGGCAGTATCCTTTATTATACTATCTTTGAACGCGAGAGCGCAAGGCGGGAACTGCTTCTCCGTCAATTAGTCGACTGGGTGAATGGTTAAATGGGAACTGCGTTCTGGGTCAACTGGTTGATTGGTTGATTGGTCAAATGGGGACACCTTTGACCGTGAGAGCGCAAGGCGCGAGGGCGTAAGGCGAGAGCACGTTTAGGTTAGGTAGCGGAACCAACACCTCCCTTAACATCGTTCACCGTTGTCCGTTCACCGACAAAACCGATGGAACCCAAGCACCCGGAACGCAGAACCCAGTACCCAACCGGCTAAACCGGCCAAACTGGCCAAACCGGCTAACCCTACAGGTTGCACTTTTCTTGACTTTGTTATTGCTAAGTGTTATTTATACAGAGTAATTTTTATATTTATTTTTTTGCGAGTCCCCCATGGAATTTGATTTAGAAAGCCTGGTGCGGGGTGTCCAACAGGAGCCCTGGGCCAGAGAACTCCCCGTAGCGGAAGATTTCTGGCGTCAGCTCACTCTGTGGATAGAGCATCACATGCTTTCGACCTTCCTGGAGGAGATCAGCGGCAAAGTCGATGAGATTGTCGAGATTGATCCCGATCTCCCCGAACCCCAAATTCTTGCAATTGCCAACCGTCATATCGTGGAGTTTCTGGGTGCAAACTACGCTTCCGTGAGGATCTATGACCCGCAGAGCGGACAAATGCTTTCCTATGGTTCCTATCCTTCTCAGGAGGAGAAAAGAGAGACCTTCATTCCCCTTGACGGCAGCGTTGCCGGAGAAGTGGTCAAGACCCGTCAACCTTATATAGTGCCCGACATTTTCACCGAGAAACTCTACCAAAACAAAGAGGTGATTTCGAGCAAAGGGGTCAACTCACTGATGGCCGTGCCTCTCGAGATTCCCCGTTTTTTTCCTCGTGAACGAGACACCGTGGGGGTGATTCAGATCTATTTTACGGAGAGGGGAAGGAGGTTCACTCCTCTAGAAGTCCAGCTTTCCGGGCTCATGGCGAGGAGATTGAGCTTCGTGATCGCCCGGAAGAAGATTCTTTCTTTATACAGGGTGAATGAAAAGAAGGAAGCGATCGTTCGTCGTATTTTTCAAAAACTGGGCACGCGGGGTGGAATTAAGATGGGGGAAGTCTTCAACCAGATTATCCCGGAACTGGCCGACATGGTCAACCTCCAGAGCTGTGCCCTTTTTTCCGTTACTAAAGATCTGGACCGGGTTGTGCTTGAAGCAGGCTATCCGGAAATTGGTGGATATCACAGCATAGGCAAGACCTTCCCCGTCAACAGTGAGCCTGCCTTTGAACTAATTCTCGGTCTGGGGACCTATGGTGGGGATAGCAACTATGAAATCGTTGCTCCTTCCTATATTCTCGTGGTGGAGCCCCAAAAAAGTGAATTGATATCGGACAACCTCAAACGCTTTGCTCATATTCATAATATCAACTCAATCCTGTACATTCCGCTGATGGTGGACGGAGAGATCACCCATTTTCTCACTTTTGATGCTCTGGACCAGAGGAAGCGTTACGCAGATGATGAAATTGAGATTCTACTCTTCATGGGCCGAGAACTGATGAAAGCGCAGAAGATGGAACGTCTGGATGATGCCTTGCATGATTTCAAGAATCCAGCCATCGCGACGGCTGGTTTTGCTCGTCGGCTGAAAGCCCTGGTTGAAAAGCAATACGGGCCTGGGAGGGAGCAAATTCTGAAGTATGCCGACATCCTGCTCGAGGAGACCAGCCGATTGCAGGAACTGGCCCTCAGCATATACCACGTGGGTGAGGAGCAGGAAGTCAATCTGACAGAGGTGCTGCTTCGCCGTTTCGAGATTAACAGGGAAGCCATCCGGGAACAGCTCAGGCAAAATGTTGTCTTGGAGCAAGGGTCGTTCGAAAATGACCTGACCGTAAGGTGTCACCCGATCAACCTGGAACGCGTCTTCGACAATCTGCTGAATAACGCCACCAAAGCCATCCCGCTGCAGGGAGGGGTCTTGTCCATTTGTACTTACTCGAACGGTCAGTGGGCCTGTGCTGAGATCAGGAACACAGGGGAGATTTCCGAGGAGGATAAAATGAGGCTCTTGGAGGGTGAAGGATCCGGGCGGGGACTCTACATTACCCATCGGATCGTTCGCATGTTCAGAGGAAAGATAGAAATTAAGGCGAAAAAGGGAATGACCACAATTGTTGTTTGTTTTCCCCATTGTACAAGCTCGGCAGCGTCAGCCTCCGCCAATATGGGGCAGGAAGGCGATCCTATCTTTGGGGCTTAGCATCTGGTCCATCGTGGATATCTTGTTATTCAAAGTGATTAGGATGTCCTCCTCACTCAGCTTCAATTTGGGAAAGCACTCCCTGATGTACAGGAAGACATCACTGATACGCTGATTGTTAGAGAGCGGCACCAAGATTTCCTGGGTCCCGGTCAGTGCACGCTGAGCGCCATAAAATTGCACGGATACCCTCATAGCACAAATCTCCTGCCATTTAACCGCGAGAGCGCAAGGCGCGAGGGAGCGAGGCGAGAACACCTCTTGGTTTAGGTGGTTGGCCAAACCGCTTCCGGGGTCAATTGGTTGATTGGTTGAATGGTTAATTGGTAACACCAAACAGGCTAAACGGCCCAACCGGTTAACCTGCCAACTTCGTCCGGGGTCAAATGGTTGAATGGTAAGATGGGAACAACCAATCGCCTAACCGGCCCCCAGAGCCCAACCGGCTAAACTGGCCAACGGACTCAATTGGATACAAGCCTTTCTTTCACTTCCAGGCCGAACTCAGCCAGCAGGGTGCGGGCCTGTTGATCCAGCAGACCGAATTTCTCCACTGTCTCAGGCAAAGGGATGCCGTCGGGGGTGAATCCCTTTTCTTTGTAAACGGCTTCACACAACTGCTCGTACGCCTCCTGCCGGAGTCCGATGACAAGCTTGTGCCTCTCCTCTGGGTCTGCCGGAATCGGCTTTTCTCCCAGCCGATCTTTCAGCCATGCATCATAGTAATCGGCTCGGGCCTCATACTCATTGTAGAAAGCCGGCGCCATGGCTCTCAGGGGGATTTGGTCACTGGACCTCGTGCCTTTACCATGCCTCAAGTTAATGAGCTTCTGCAAGAGATATAACCGTTCGGAATCGTCCAGTAGGTCCTGAAAAGATCTCTTCGATCCCACCGTGCAATTGAAATACTGCAAGTAGTACCTGAGAGTCGGCTGATTTTGAGCCGGATTCTCCGTCCCGGCAGCTTCCGGGTGCCGCACATCGATCCAGGGAAGTTTGCAGAGGCCGACGGCGTTGAACCACGTTCGAACCAGGGGAAACCACTTCAATGCCTGGGCTTTCATCTCGAAGGTGGGTAACTCCTTGTGGACTTGATCGATAAAGATCAACCAGGCCTCATCGTGCTGCGGCCCTTTGAGTGCAAACCCGTAACCTCCTTGCTGGGCCAGCGACTCCTTGGTGATATACATGGAAAACTCAAGTCCTTTTGTTTCCATGGCAAACTTGTTGAGCTCAGCGAGCACTTGATCTAAGCTATCTCCGGTTTTTCTTGCGTGGTGCTCCGCTACCCAGAGCTTGGCGCGATGCACGCCGTGCGCGCAAATTTTTCCAAAACCCTCTCCCAAAGCGGTTTCGTGAAGCAGTCTATTTGCGCTCTCGGTGTTTCCCCAGACCAATTCATAACCAATGTCCTGCTTTGAGAGAAAGCCCCGCTGAACGCACTCCATCAGGAACGATGCAGTAACCCCCATGGAGATGGTATCAAGGCCGTACTCGTCGCAATACCAGTTGTATTCCATGATGAAGTGCGGGTCGAAGATGCCCATGGAGGTCACCGCTGCTGCGGTTTCATATTCGGGCCCGTCAATTCCTATTGCTTTGCCGGCCTGGGGCCCTTGTTTCAGGGTCACGTTTTCAGCACCTTTGGCACAGGCAAGATTGCACCCCCGATAGCACCCGTCAGGCAAGTTCCTGGAAAAATATCGATCCAGGAATACGTCTGCAAAGATCGCTTTGGCATCGGGGTCCTGTCCGTACTGGTAGTTCCTTACGGGCAAAATGTGGTAGTTGTTCATATACTCCACGAGAATGGAAGTCCCCCAGCTGCCAAGGCGCAGTTGCTGGGGATCCACCTGGCTGATCACCCTTTTGAGATTTCCCCCCGCCTGTTTGACGCCCTTTTCGTTGAAGGGTCGGTTGGCACCGGTCTTCCATTGGCTTGAGCGGACGAAGACGCCTCTTACGCCCTTGTGCCGCATGACCGTGCCCGTTCCCCCCCTGCCGGCTTGTTTGACGCGGATTCTGTTTCGCCTCCTGTCATAGAACAAACTGTTGATGATCCCGAACCTCGTGTTGACGGCTCCGATTCCCGCTGTCACAGCGGCGAGGTTTTCGCTCAGCTCATCGTCGTTGAGATCTCTCAGGATGGCTTCACCATAGGAGATGGCGCCTCGATCGGTTTCCTCGTTATAGGTAGGGGCTTCAACGATCTGGATCAGCCCCTCGTCTCCGTCGATGATCAGAACGATCTCCTGTTTGGAGATTCCCGACAGCGCCACCGCATCGAATCCGCAGAGTTTCAGGAGAGGGCCAAAATGTCCTCCAATATTGGAGTCCACAAAAGTTTCGGTCAGGGGTGAGATTGTCCCCACAATGAATTTGCCGCTCCCCGGAAACCTTGCTTCATTGCCCAGGGGTCCGCTGGCCATGACGAGAATATTCTCGGGACTATCGTAACGCGTGCCCCTGGAAGTCCCATCCCAAATGAGTTTAAGGGCGTAACCCCGGCCTCCTATATACTTGTTTTTGAATTCAGGGGGCATTCTGAGAGGAGAGGCTGCAAGACGGTCCAAGTTCACCTGAAGGATATGGTCCGTATATCCTCCTTCTATGGGGCTCGGTTCGTAAGAAAAGGATCTAATTACCTTCATTTTGGCTCCCGCTCCAGGCATAGAAAAAATCTGTCCATTTTCAGAGTTGGGGAATGAATATAGGAGAACCGCAAGTGATGTCAAGGAATTTCGTCCTGGGTCGGCTTGCCGGTTGAGCCGGTTGGCCAGTTGAGCCAGTTTACCGGTTGGCCGGTTTGCCGGTGGGGTTCTGGGTGCTTGGTTCTGGGGACTGGAAGCTGGGATCTCGCCGCTGGATGGTTGCTTGCCCACAAAAGTAGTTCCCATTTAACCATTCAACTAATCAACCAATTGACCCACTAAGGGTTACCCAGTTTAGCCGGTTGGCCAGTTGAGCTGTTTTGGGGTTACCAATCAAGCATTCAACCATTTAACCAATTGACCCATAGGCTGTTCTGGCCTTGCGCTCTCACGGTCCAAGGTGTTCCCATTTGAACACTCAACCAATTGACCCAGAACGCAGTTCCCAATTGACCCTTCCCCAGAAATTCAGGGGTTCCCTTTGTGGCCGGGAGTGTTTATAGTAGGGATGTATTCGGCGACTGCTCTTAAAGAGTTTTGGCGTTTTTCTCTTCGTTTTTGAACTTGTACAAAAGGAAGGACTGAACGATGGAGCATATCATCAGAATCATGCCCTGTCTTGACATGAAAGAGGGCAGGGTGGTCAAAGGGATTCATTTTGTTGATTTGAAAGATGCGGGCGATCCCATTGAGAATGCGGCATTTTATGAGAAAGAGGGAGCCGACGAATTGGCGATGCTTGACATCGCAGCAACCCTGGAAAATCGCAAGACCCGACTGGAATGGGTCAAAAACGTATCTTCGGTGATCGGAATTCCGCTGACAGTGGGAGGCGGAATCAGCAATTTGGAGGATATCGAGATGGTACTCCGGGCCGGCGCCAAGAAAATTTCCATGAATAGTGCAGCCGTACGAAATCCAGGGTTGATCAGTAAAGCAGCACAGGAGTTCGGAAGGAAGAGCATCACCCTGGCCATAGATGCCAGAAGAAACAAGGAAATGCCTTCCGGCTTCGAACTGGTGGTTTCAGGCGGCACCAAACCGGTGGGACAGGATGCCATTGAGTGGGCCAGGAGGTGCCAGGATCTGGGTGCGGGGGTACTTCTCCCAACCAGCATGGACGGTGACGGCACCCAGACCGGATATGACCTGCAATTCACGAAGGCCATTTCGGATGCGGTGGAAATCCCGGTGGTGGCATCAGGGGGCGCAGGCAGCCTGGAACATTTCCATGAAGCAGTTGTCCAGGGGGGAGCCGAGATTCTGCTTGCCGCGTCGGTCTTCCACTTCCGGACCTTGAGGATCCGGCAGGTGAAAGAGTATCTCAGGGACAAAGGATTGAAGGTCATGCTTTAAATGCTTTACATATATTCCTGAAAATATGGCATTCAGAATGGTACGATTCAGGATTTCGCTTATCATTGCCATGCTGGCGTTGCTCGCCGTGCCCGGCTTTTCCCTTGGGGTGGAAGAATCCCTTCCTACGCCCCTGGCGCGACATTTTTCGGAGCGGTACAGGGATGATCTGGACGGACTCTTGGAGAAAAAATATATCCGAGTTCTTACCACCCTCAACAAGACTAATTTTTTTATCTATAAGGGCAGGCCTCATGGGTATGAGTATGCACTTATGAAGGCCTATGAGAAGTTCCTTAACCAGCGATTCAAGCGAAAAGAGCTGCGAGTGGTCCTGGAGTTTATCCCTGTTCCCCGGGACCAACTGATCCCCGGAGTGGTCGACGGACGCGGAGATATTGCCGCTGCGGGCCTGACGATCACCGGAAATCGCTTATCTCTAGTCGACTTCACGAATCCCTACCTGACCGGAATCGACGAGATTGTGGTCACGAATGAGGAGGCTTTAAAACCCAAGAGACTCGATGACCTGTCGGGTCGCACTGTTTTCATCAGGAAAAGCAGCAGTTACTTTGAAAGGGTATTGAATCTCAACAGGAAGCTTTCAAAAGCAAAAAAACCCCGGGTTGAAATTATCGAAGCGGATGAAAACCTTGAAACGGAAGATATTCTCGAACTGGTCAATTCCGGAGCCGTCAAGATTACTATTTCAGACAGCCACATCGCTTCCATATGGTCGAGTGTGCTCAAGAACCTGCGTCTACACGAGGAGTTGAAGCTCCACAGTGGCGGGAAGATCGCATGGGCGATTCGAAAGAGCAATCCCAAGCTCAAGTCGAGCCTGAACACTTTTCTGAAGTCTCACAAGAAGGGCACCCTTTATGGAAACATTCAATTCGACCGATATTATAAGGATAATCCGTGGATTAAGAATCCATTGCGGCAGACTGAGATGAAGAAACTGAGTCGGTACAGGGACCTATTCAAGAAATATGCCGAGAAGTACGGGTTCGACTGGCTGCTTATCATGGCCATGGGGTACCAGGAAACGGGCTTGAATCACAATAAGCAGAATCCCTCGGGTGCCATCGGCATCCTGCAGGTGATGCCTGATACCGCCAGGAGCATCGGCATCCAGGATGTACATCTGCTTGAGAACAACGTACACGCTGGAGTGAAGTACCTGGCCCTTCTCAAAAGGAAGTATTTCAACGATGAAGAGATCGTTTCCAGGGATCGGGTTCGATTCGCTCTGGCCGCTTACAATGCGGGACCTTCAAAGATAAAACGGGCGAGATCTCTTGCGGAGAAAATGGGGCTGGATTCGAACCGCTGGTTCAGAAACGTGGAGCTGGCTACGTTAGAGCTTGTACAGCAAGAGACAGTGCGATATGTGAGCAACATCAACAAGTATTATGTGATGTACCGCCTCGCTTTTGAGAAAGAAGAGATGCGGGAACAAGAAAAACGGCAGCTCAAGGCAACGGTCAAGTGACCGAGAGGGTGACATGGAAACGAGGTTCGCTACGGGAATTCAGGACGGATGGATTAAACCCCGTGAATTGGCCTTTGATATCGACGGCGTCTTCGCGGATACATTCCGCACTTTCGTAATGATCGCCAGGGAGGAATACGGGCTTCGGTTCGACTATGAGGACATCACCGAGTATGACTTTCAAAAGGTGATCCGGATCGAGGAGAAAATCGCCGAGGAGATCATCCGAAGAATTCTCGACAGTCCCCTGGAGACGGGAATCAAGCCGGTTTCCGGAGCCGTGGATGTGCTCAGAAGGCTTTCGCGGCTTCAACCGATTCTTTTCGTGACGGCCAGGTCCGATGAGGGGCCGATACTCGAATGGATTGGACGGCATCTCCAGCCTGAGGATATGAGCGTCATTCAACTCGAAGCCACGGGAACCCGATCGGAAAAAATTCCCACGCTTCTCAAACGCGGAGTGAGGTACTTCGTGGAAGACTGCCTCGAAACCTGCTATCTGCTGAATGAAGCTGCCGTCACCCCCATCATTTTCGACCAGCCCTGGAATCGTAAACCCCATCCTTTTCAAACCGTTAAGACCTGGGACGAAATCTCGGTCATGATCGATTGGTCGGCGGATCGGTTGGCCGGTTGAGCCGGTTGGCCAGTTGTGTGCTGTGAGCTGGATGCTGGCTTCTGCGTTCCCTCGGCTTTGTCTGTGAACCGGTGAACGGCGCCCTGGTGTGGGTTGTGGAAGGCGTTGGTTTCGCCACCTAACCGAAAAGGTGTTCCCAATCAACCAATCAACCAATTGACCCCAAACGCAGTTCAAAAAAAGGGGTTGTATTTTTTTTCCTTACCCACGGTGGTGACAGGCCCGTGCCCCGGCAAAACCAGCGTATCGTCCGGAAGGCTGAATAACTTGGTGCGGATGTTGTGCAAAAGCAGATTCGTGTTCCCACCGGGGAAGTCGGTGCGGCCGATGCTTCCCGCAAACAGAGCGTCTCCACAAATGACCAGCTTCTTTTTCTCTCTGCGCCCGTCCATATCGAGCTCTCCTTCAAAAACGAAACCCAGGCCGGCAGGGGAATGTCCACTCAACTCCAGGACATTGAAAAGGATGGATCCCACTGTGATGACATCTCCTTCCTCAACGAACTCCGAGGCACGGGAGTTTGCTGATGGAATTCCGAATTGTGCTGCACCTTCTTTAGCGAATTGCAGGGCGGGTGCTTCCTCACGATGGGTCACAATGGGCGCCCCTGTGGCCATCTGGAGTTCATGGTTACCACCCACGTGGTCCCAGTGTGTATGGGTGTTTATGATATATTTCACCTTCAGGCCGCTGTTTTTGAGGACTTCCAGAATCTTGTTCACGTCTCCACTGGGATCAAATACGGCAGCTTCTTTCGTCTCCTCGTCGCCAACAACGTAGCAATTGACCATTAGAGGCCCCAATTCCATCATTTTCAAGATCATTTTTTTTACCTTTCCCCCTTGTGTTTGTTCTCCAACTTTCGTATCTCTACCCGAGATTGGTCTTGGATTGCAGCAACTTTTCCATCCTGATCTTCATAACGATTCCAATTCCCTTTTGTGAATGGAGCTTAGATAAGTTTCTTTAAATTTTACATGAGGTATTTGAGCGAAGGGATGCGAAATTCGATTCATTGTTTCTTTGATCGAATGTGGGTGAGGGCGAGATCCATTCTCTCAAGCACTCTCTCCTTACCAAGCACTTCCATGACCTCAAAAAGTCCGGGGCTCACTGTCTTTCCGGTGAGTGCCACTCTCAGCGGCTGAGCGAGTCTCTTAAATTTCACTCCCGTCTCATCGAGGAACGACATGAAAGTTTTTTCCAGGGTCTCCTGATCAAAAGCAGGGATTTGGCCGAGCTTCCGATAGATCCCTTCAAATAGCTCCAGGAGGTCCGGGGTTAAAAACTTATCGTCGGAGGCTTTGTCATAGGTGATGGGCTCAGTGAAATAAAAACGAGCTCCCTCGGCCATCTCCACGAGGGTTTTACTTCTCTTCTTGAGGATAGCGGCCAGTTGCTCCAATCTCTCAAGGCCCGGGCTCTCGAATCCCATCTGCTCGATGAAAGGAACGAGTTCCCTGGCAAGGTAATCCTCAGGCGATTCACGGATGTACCAGGCATTCAGATCCAGCATCTTTTCCGCATTGAAAATCCCCGCCGACTTGCCCACATTTTCCAGAGAGAATTTTTCAATGAGTTCTTCTCTGGTGAATTTTTCCTGGTCCCCGTAAGACCACCCGATCCTGGCAAGGCCGTTTAACAGAGCATGGGGAAGATAGCCCATCTCCCGGTAAGCGAGCACGGATGTTGCCCCGTGCCGTTTGCTCAGCCTGGTTCTGTCCGGCCCCAGGATCATAGGAACATGGGCATACTGGGGCAGATTTTCCTCCAGTGCCTTGTAAATGAGGATCTGACGGGGGGTGTTGTTGACGTGGTCGTCCCCTCGGATCACATGGGTAATCCCGTTGCTGATGTCGTCGGCAACCACCGCAAGATGATAGGTAGGGCTCCCGTCCGATCTTCTAAGGACGAGATCGTCCAGTTCTTCATTGTCGAAGCGAATGGGACCTTTGACCAGGTCATGAAATTGGGTAATTCCTGTTTGCGGAATCTTGAGCCGCACCACGGAGCCGGGTGCCGGTCCCAACCCCAGCTCACGGCATTTTCCGTCATACTTGGGTTTGAGCCCCCTGGCCATCGCTTCTTTCCTTCTCTGTTCCAGGTCCTCTGGAGAGCAGTGGCAGTGATAGGCGCGATTCATTGAAAGTAGCCGTTCGATAACCGCATCGTAGATATGATATCTTTCAGATTGAAGGAAGGGGCCCTCGTCCCAATCGAGTCCTATCCACTGGAGAGACTCCAGAATTGCTTTCGTGGCCTCCTCCGAAGATCTCGCCTTGTCTGTGTCTTCAATTCTCAGGACGAATTTCCCTCTCCTTTGGCGTGCGAAAAGCCAGTTGAAAAGCGCTGTTCTGGCACCGCCGAGGTGAAGATGCCCCGTCGGGCTTGGCGGGAAACGGGTCACAACGTCATCCTGCACCATCTTTCCTTCCTTCTCCTCCCCTTTTCATGCTCTCACTGGTTTAACCTTGCCTCGATGGAAACGGACTCAAGGTAAGCGGAGTGTAGCATAAGGAAAATTCTGAAACAAGTGGAACTTGCCGCCGATTGTGTGGGGTTGAATGATTGGGATAGACCAGCCCCATCGAAGAAGAGATCCGGGGGGGGAAGCTTTTTCATAGCGGCGCAGAGGGTCAAGGTTCAAGATTTCCTTTTTTCGATGATCGCGCTCGCAGGTCAAAACATAAAATTTGCAGGCGAGCTCTCGGGCCTGCTGCCATGCCTCAATATCCGCGAATCATTCCATGCTCATGAATTCTCCCTTCAGAGACGATGCGTGAAGCGCTCAAATTTAAAGAAATGCCTCATCTTCAATTTTGAATCTTGAAGTCTTGAACCTGTGAACGTTTACGCTTTTTCATTTAACGCTTCCCTTGTCCTGAGTGGTGGATGGAGTTACACTGCAAGAAAAGAATTGAAACAGCCCGCTATGACGAAGTGGTGTGGGCTAGGGCGCCGATCCTGTTTCGGCATGCGGGGTCGCCTGCCCCACGCAATAAAACTCACGTTAGGACGGGGTGGTCAATTCAAGGAAAAACGGTTTTTCGAGGAGGGTGATGGACTTCTAATCTAGGGCTGAACAGATCTCGGGGCATTCCCTGTTTGTCCTCATGAGCCATCTCATGTTCCCCCTCCCCTTGTCCCTCCCACCCACGCCACAAAGGCGGCGGGATCTTCGAGAGGGGAGGGGAAGCACTGGCAATAGCAAAAGTCTCCTCCCCCTTGATTGGGGAGGATGGGTGGGGGTGCTCGTCTGGATTTTGTAAAGGAATTTTTGAGACATGACTCTAGGCCAGTCAGGACTAAGCTGCTGAAATCCGGCTGTACAAACAGGGAATGCACCCCAGATCTTTTTCCAAGCTTATTGGTTTCATGGGGGCGGGAGAACGAAGGCTTTTGTCGGAGCGCCTTTCAGGTGGACCGCTCTGGCATCCTGGAATATGAGGAAAGAATGATGGGGAACGGGCAAAACAAAAGGATTGAGGTGTTCACTTACTCCGGCTACAAGGCCAATGAAAGGCCTGTGTATTTCTTTTTGAACTCCCAGAGGGTGGAGGTCAAAGAGATTCTCGATCGATGGTACGGGGAAGAGCATGATCATTTCAAGGTCCTTGCGGATGACGGAAAGGTTTATGTGCTGAGATGGCAGCGGTATTCCGACGTTTGGACGATGGTAAAAGTGTTCCCTCCCAGTCATGATGGGACGGACCACGGGGCTCCGCACCCGTCCCGTTGAAGTGGCACTGCTGAAGACGAGGGGTCCATAGCTAGAGCTAGTGTCAAATTGCAAAAATAATGCACCGAATTTTGAAAGCCTTCTCAGTCATTCCGGCGAAAGCCGGAATCCAGTATTTTCAGCAGGTCCTGGATCCCGCCCCGGTTTTCACCGGGGTGACGCGCCGGGATGACGGTGTTTGGAAATATCGATGACTTTTGTAATTAGGCACTAGTAGAGCGTTCATAAAATAACGTTTCAATTGCTAGACTTTGACTTCATCAAGCTTGTATTTCCATTTGAACACCACAGGGGCAGCATTTACCTCGTCGAGATATTTCTCGATCCTTTGTTTTAACTCTGTCTTGGACGTGACCCGCAGAGATCGGAGGAATGCTCGGGTCATTT
>Ga0209164_1001726_pt1 | contig 26309 bp, 28 predicted proteins | sample MTBNYHSulfiMetaG_FD_187458 | JGI IMG/M metagenome (GOLD analysis project Ga0209164, IMG submission 187458) | Enrichment culture microbial communities from rom New York Harbor, USA that are MTBE-degrading - MTBE-NYH (New York Harbor Sulfidogenic)... | ecosystem: Environmental > Aquatic > Marine >... | reverse complement strand
CGTTCTATATCATAAAACAATCTCAGGTAGGTGAAACCACATGGGGGAGTTTGAGTACGAAAAAACGTATACGGACTGGAAATGGGACATCCCAAAGAAATACAACATCGGTGTCGACGTCGTCGACAAACACGCAGACTCGAAAAACAGACACAAGGTAGCGTTATACTGGGAGAACGCTGCTGGGGAAAACCAACGATGCACGTTCTGGGAGCTTAAGATCCTGACAAACAAGTTTGGCAATGTCTTGAAAAAACTTGGGTTTAAAAAAGGGGACCGGTTTTTGATCCGTCTGCCAAACATCCCTGCGTTCCAGATAGCGTTTCTTGGCGGGGTGAAAATCGGTGCGGTGCCTATCCCCTCTAGCGTCATGTTCCGTCCGCATGAGATAGAATATCGGATCAACGACAGCGGTGCAAAGGCAGTAATCACAACCCCGACGTTCGCCAAAGAAGTCCATGCGATACAGTTCAACTGCAAGACCCTGAAACATATCATCATCGTCGGTGACCCACAGCCGGGGGACCTCTCATTTTCCAATCTTATGAAAGAGGCATCGATTCATCTGGATGTCGAGCCGACAAAAAGCACAGACATCGCGTTTTTGTGCTACACCTCAGGGACGACCGGCAACCCGAAAGGAGCGGTGCATCTGCATCAGTGGGTGCCAGGAAACGACCCAAGTGTGCTGTTCTGGCAAAATGGACAGGAGACCGATCTTATCGCCCATACAGGTGACCTGAACTGGATTTATCCTCTTGGAAACGGTTTTTTATATCCCTGGCGATGGGGGATTTCAACATTTACCTATGATGGGAAGTTCGACCCGGTGCACTGGTTTGAACTCTTACAGAAATACCGGGTGACGAACCTTGCTTCCGTGCCGACCGCGTACCGGATGTTTCTCACTGTCAAAGACGCGGAGAAAACGTATGATCTCTCTGCCCTGCGGCATTGCATCTCCGCAGGAGAGCCGTTAAACCCGGAGGTCATCAAAGAATGGAAACGACGGTTCGGGCTTGACGCCTATGACGGCATCGGGATGACCGAGGTCATGGTGTACCTCTCCAACATGCGGGACATGAAGATCAAACTCGGCAGCTGTGGTAAACCACAGCCGGGTCATGTTTGCGCGCTTCTTGACGAGCACGGAAAACCAGTGCCGGTTGGCGAATCAGGTGTCCTTGCGGTGAAAAAAACAGACCCGGGGCTGTTTCGGGAGTACTGGGGCAAACCAGACAAGACGAAGGAAAGCTTCAAACACGGGTGGTTTCTCTCCGGTGACGTCCTGTATCAGGACCAAGGCGGGTATTATTGGTTCAGCGGCCGCAATGACGACCTCATCAAGGCAAGTGGGTATCGGATCTCACCGTTCGAGGTGGAGTCAGCGATCATCTCCCATCCTGATGTGTTGGAATGCGCGGTGGTCGCAAGCCCTGATCAGATGCGCGGGACCATCATCAAATCCTACGTGGTTCTGCGTGATAGAACAAAGGCATCAGAAATCATGATAAAGGACATCCAGGAACATGCCAAGAAGGTCGCAGCCCCCTATAAGTATCCTAGGGAGGTTGAGTTTGTCACAGAATTACCAAAGACCCAAAGCGGGAAAATAAAAAGAAAGGAGCTTCGTGAGCTTGAAAAACAAAAGAAAGGAGTGGTGAAATGAACATCATCGTATGTGCGAAACAAGTGGTTGATGTCGCAGAGATAAAGGTTGATCCGGCAACGAGAAAACCGATCCTTGCAGGGGTTCCCCAGAAGATCAGCGATATGGATAAAAACGCGTTAGAAGAGGCGATAAAAATCAAAGAGAAACACGGCGGGAAGATCACCGTGGTGACCGTGGGAGCCCCGGATGCGAAGGAGCGGATAAAAGAGCTGCTTGCCATGGGTGCAGACGAAGCAATACTGGTCGCCCAGCCAGCACAGGTCGACTACCATATGATTGCGCATCTGCTCGCAGGGGCGATACAGAAGCTCGGGGCATATGATATCATCCTGTGTGGTGAGGCGTCCATTGACATGTTCTCCGGGCAGATCGGGCCGCGCCTTGCTGGCCTCTTACACATTCCACAGATCACCTACGCCCAGCAGATGACGGTCGAACCAAGTATGGTAGTCTCAGAAAAGAACCTGGGGGAGAAATCAATCACCATGGAATCCTCCTTTCCCGTGCTCCTCACCGTTACCAAGGAGAGCAATCAACCACGGCTACCGAGCCTTATGGCGATCCTTGCATCCTCCAGTAAACCCATTCATGAATGGTCGGTTGCCGATGTCACGTCGCAGACGTTACAACCAAAGGTACAGACCCTTGATGTGAAAGGCATCCCGATGCAGCGGAAAAACATCATCTACCAGGACGACCTCGATCAATCTGTCGGTAAACTGGTTGATGAACTGGCAAAGGTTGGAGTGCTGAGGTGATCTAAAATGGTTCTTGTTTATTCCGATGATCCAAAACTCGTCTACGAACTATTGCATACAGCTCGTGATCTAGCAAAAGAGCTTACGGAAAAAACGATCGCGGTTGCCATAGGCTCTGATAAGCATGCAAAAGACTATCTTGAATATGGCGCAGATGTCGTCATCGTCGCACAGACCACGCAGCAGCAGTTCAAGGCAGAAGAGTACACAAGCATTCTGCTTTCGATCCTAAAGGATCAGCGCAATGAGGTTGTGCTGATCGGCTCAAATAAGAACGGCAAAGAGCTTGCCAGTAGACTTGCAGCAGAGCTTGATGCAGGCTGCGTCATCGACGCGACAGCCGTCTATCTGCAGGAGAAGAAACTGACGACCGAGCGGGTCGTCTATAGCGGCAACGCCATCGCAGTGGAGCAGTTCATGGGATCCCCGCAGATCGTAACGATCCCCCCGAAGGTCTTCGACCCGTTGCCAAAAAATCCGGATCACAAAGGAGAGATTATTAAAAAAACCATTGACCCGGAGCAGTCCGCCTCAAAAATCCTCAAAGTACAGGAGATGAAATCCGAGGGTGTGAAACGTCAGGACGCCCAGATCATCGTGTCCTGCGGACGAGGGTTTAAGAAAAAAGAGGACATAAAGCTTGTCAGTGAGCTTGCGGACGTTCTCAAAGGAAGGACCGTCGGATGCTCCCGGCCTATCGCCGCTGACCTGAAATGGCTCTCTGAGGACCATTGGATCGGGCTTTCTGGTCACAAGGTCAAACCCAAGCTCTACGTCGCCTGCGGGATCTCTGGACAGATCCAGCATATCGCCGGGATGCGTGACTCCGGGGTGATTGTCGCAATCAACAAAGACCCTGAGGCGCTCATCTTCAAATCCGCTGATTACGGGATTGTCGGGGACCTCTATGAGGTTCTGCCAAAGTTAACCAGTGCGATAAAAGAAAAAATCGGGTGAACCACCCGGTGGCCTCTTGGGTCTGTCACGCAGTTCGTTGTCAACAAATCACCAGTATTGGAAAGTAATTATGAGCAGAGACGATGATGTAACCCTGTTAAAAAAACTGCCAAACGAAAAACTCCCAGACTACGTGCTGCTGCAGCTGCGCAACCTCTGGGCGGTTGACGGGTTGTACTACCTAGGGATCGAAGAGCGTCACGGCACCAAGACTGCGACAGAGATCGACGCGCAGGTCTGGGCGGTGATGGGGAAAATTGAGGCACGCAAACTAAAGCAGTTCCTTGGCATCACCACCACGGACATCCCTTCGATGATGCATGCGTTGCAGTACACCAGCTGGGCACTGGACCTTGAGGATAAACACATTGAGGTCACACAGGATCGTGCGATTCTGAGAAACATCCGCTGCCGTGTCCAAAATACCAGAAAAAGCAACGGGCTTTCGGAGTTCGGATGCAAACCGGTCCGCTATGGGTTTCTTGCTGCGTTTGCAAAAGAATTTAACCCGGAGATCGTTGTGAAATGCATCGTATGTCCCCCGGACAGCCATCCGGAGGAGCTGTGGTGCGAATGGGAGTTTACCTACAAGGAGAAATAACGTATGAAAACAGCAAAAGAGTATAAGGAAAGCCTTCGAACGATGCGGCCGAACATCTACAAGTTCGGTGAACTAATCAAGGATGTGACGACCCATCCTGCGACCAGACGGTCTATAGAGGGTCATGCGCAGATCTTTGAGGCGGCGCAACAGCCGGAATACAAAGACATTCTGACGACCACCTCGCATTTAACCAATGAGCCTATCTCACGGTATCTTTCTATCATCCAAGGGCCAGAGGATATGATCGCAAACGTCCGCATGAAACGACTGATGTTTAACCTCACTGGCACCTGCACCGGTGGACGCTGCGCTGGTTTTAACGCCATCAATGCGATGTATGCGACCACCTATGACATGGACAAAGTCCTTGGAACTGAGTACCATACACGACTGGAAGGCTGGCTGCGCGAAGCCCAGAAGAGGGATATCACGCTTGCTGGTGCGCTTACCGACCCGAAAGGCGATCGGTCAAAGTCACCATCCCAGCAGTGCGACCCGGACCTTAGTCTGCATGTCGTGGAAAAAAGAAACGACGGCATCATCATCCGGGGTGCGAAGGTGATGATCTGTGGTGTCGCCGCTGCAAACGAAATCTTTGTGATGCCGGGGACAGGCTACAAAGAGGAAGATGCTGACTATGCTGTCTCCTTTGCCATCCCACGGGACAGTGAGAACCTCACCATCATCGAGACGCGACGGCCTAGCGACACCAGGGAGCATGAGGAGGGGTTCGACGCCCCTGTTGAGATCGGAGGCATCACCCAATCATATCTCCTGTTCGAGGATGTCTTTGTGCCAAATAAGCGACTCTTCATGTGCGGGGAGTACGCGTACTGCATGAAGGCAGTCATGAACTTCATCGCCCCATACCGCGCCGCAATCGGAGGATGCGTCGCAGGCCAGGGGGACGTGATGGTCGGAGCAGCCGCGCTTATGGCACGGGCAAACGGGTTGTCCGAAAAAGTGTTCCGGGAGAAACTCACGCAGATGACGATTAACAATGAAACCACGTTTGGCATGGGTGTTGCCGCTGGTGTGCTTGGGACGAAACATCCTTCCGGTGTGTGGATCCCGGACACGTTGCTTTCCAACGTCAACAAAGTCCATGTCGCCACCCTGCCCTATGAGACCAAGAGGATAGCGCAGGACATCGCTGGTGGCATTGCGGAGACCGGCTGTCTGCCCTCCTGCAAGGACCTTAACGACCCGCGCTACGGCACGCTTCTGAAGAAATACCTTCAGGCGAACTGCTCTGGTGAGACACGGGCGAAAATCGCAAGACTTATCGAATGGCTCACGATCGGCAGTGGAGTGCCCGGGTGCATGCATGGGGGCGGTTCCCCGGATGGCGCAAAACTGGTGATCAACGCAACAGTGGATATCGCCCATAACATCGAGCTTGCGAAACGACTCGCCAGCATCACCGAAGACATCCGCGTCGAGGCAAAGAAAAAATAACAAATCCACCGGCGGGTTTCATGCAATGAACCTTACGCGGTACAGCAATCTAGACAAGAGGCCGGGGTTGCACACACGCTACCGCAAAATCGTTTATGGAATTTTTTTTTATTGAATCGACGTTACATAACTATTGCTGAACGTACAACTGAGGCGATGACAATCCCAATCTCGGTTAATACCACCACCGCGTAGAGCATTGTTTCATAACGTCCAGGTCTTTCTCCTTTCAGGATATTTTTTATCATAGCACATCCCATTTTGACATAGTTGATGCGATTTATAAGAACAGCAGGGTAGGTGCTTATGCACCTACCAGCATACGCCGTCCTATGGTGGAACAGTGCGTAAAAAAGGGGTTGGCCTGAACCGCATACAACGACAGCGGTTCGTAAGAAAACCCAGCGAGTACACAAGTCAGGTGAGTATCGGCGCTGGTGTGATGAACATCGTCTCTCATCACCAATGAAGAGGTGGTAAGCACGAATGATGGAAAAAGAGAAACGTATCTGATTATTCTGACTTAATCAGCATCGAAACAACAGAGACGGTAAATCCCGATGCTAATAATACAAAGCCAACAGGGGCAAACACTACACTCACCGCAAAACCAATTAATAAAACACCAACGCCTATGATTGCAATTCGTAGTTTTGTCCAACCGAAACCAAAATTTCTTTGTATAAACCTCTTATCCTCATTCCCGCATTTAGGGCAGCAGTGTACGAAACCGCTATTTTTGCTTACTTTTTTCCCCCATATACCAAAGAATGAAGTACACTTTAAACAAATATATTTTTTTTCTATCATTTTTTTATATACATATACATCGTTTGAAGGAATTTAATTTTTTTGGAGGTCAATCCCATCGCAGGATACTTTCTTGCAATCGTGTTTTTCTTAAGCTTTTTCTGGAAATTGGATGTCATGGTGCGGTTTTTCTGAAGGATTCCTTGTGCTGTTGGTCCGGTCCTTTTCGAAGAAGTGTATTCTATCATGTGTTTATTTCTCTTGTTGAATTTTTTTTTTTGGGTCTTTTCATCTCCTGTGTATTTTCTGTTGTCCGTTGAAACATATTTTTTTTCCATCACAGAAGTGTTTTCGTAGGGTTTTTATGATCGGTGTATTTCTCATTTATTTTACTGCATGGAGGTGTTATTTCAAATTCTTTTCCTCTCACAAATCGTTTTACTTTGGACATTACAATATATAAAAATAAAATGTCTAATGCAAAGTAGAATATATAAAGCACGGAATATATATGTTTTTAAATCAACGCATCACTAGTCAACAGTGAAGGGAAAAGCGACCACCACTTCCGTTTCGAGAACCTCTAGTGCTTTTCCCACCCCTCTGTTCACTCAAGAACGACACCATGCCGTGTCATCCCTAGTCCCAGAGCAGAGATTAACACAGAACAGGATCCTGCATGAAAGAACCCCTCAAGCAAAGAAATAAAAATTAAAAACGTAAGAAGGAGAAAGGAAAGATATGAATAAAAAGAAAAATACTCTATGGAAGATTGCACTATCTGCTGTTGTTGCCCTTGCATTTCTGATGCCAGGAGCAACAATGACCGCTAGCCGTGACAAAAACACACCAGACGTAGGATGGGTGCCCCAAAACAGCGGAACCACCCAACACCTCAATGCCGTCTCATTTACCACAGCGGACGTTGGCACTGTCGTCGGCAACGCAGGAACCATCCTCCGAACAACAGATGCGGGAGCCACCTGGGTTCCTCAAACCTGCGGTCTTACCGTCAATTTATTGGATGTGTCCTTCTATAACGATACCATCGGCGTAGCGGTCGGTCATGAAGGCACCATAATCGCAACGACCAACGGTGGCGACACCTGGACTATCGCGCAAACCGGATGGATGACGTCGTATTACGGCACCCACATGGTCACAGCAACCCTTGGGTTTGCCGTAGGAGTCAACACCATTTTCCAACCTTTGGTTACCAAGACAAACAATGGGTGGAACTCCTTTCACCATGTTGTATTCTACCTGGAACAAGGTGGATCATATCACGAGGCGACCTTACGTGATGTCCATTTCATCAATACCTCAATCGGGTTTGCCACCGCATCGGTATGGAATGGTGACGGCGCAATCGTCCGCACAACAAACAGCGGGGGAAGTTGGAGCACCATCTATTGGACCTCCCATGCCCTCTACGATATCCATTTCCCCACCACGACCACAGGCTATGCTGCAGGAAACGATTTTAACATTCACAAAACCACCGACGGTGGCGACACCTGGACTGTTTTATCATGTAGCCAACAAATCCATGATATATGGTTCGTATCAGAAAACATAGGAACTGCTGTTGGCGATACCGGGGTGATCCTTCGAACAGAAGACGGTGGCGTTACCTGGAGCAGCCAGGACAGCGGCACCAGCCTGGATCTTAACGACGTTACGTTTCTGGATGAACATACTGGTTTTATTGTTGGGGACAACGGCGTGATTCTTCACACCACCACTGGTGGTTGGACGAATAGACCACCGGAAATCCCAGCGGCACCAGACGGGCCGACAGAAGGGAAAACAGATGTCGAATACGAGTTTACCGCATCCACCACCGATCCGGAAGACGATGACATTTCCTACTGGTTCGACTGGGGGGATGGAACAAACAGCGGATGGCTTGGCCCGTACGCATCTGGCGCCATCGCCACAGCCACACATACATGGACGACTGCTGGGGTCTTTGACATCAAGGTCAAGGCACAAGATAGCGAAGAGCTGGAAAGCGACTGGTCAGAGCCGCATACCATCCGAATCGAAACAGCACCCTTACTGGATATACTAGAGATACAAGGGAGACTGGGACGAATCCTGGTAACCATAAAAAACACAGGGTCCATCGATGTGACTAATATAACATGGACCATATCGCTAGACGGAGGGTTGATACTACTTGGCAAAGAAACAACAGGGCTGGTCCCCGTATTGAACACAACGATGACAACAGAGGTTCAATCCAAGTTCATTATCGGTATCGGCAAACCCCTAGTCACCGTCCGACTTAAGGTAGATGATTCCATGTTTGAAATGACAAAAACCGCTTCAGTGATCCTGTTCTTTGTGACAATCATCTGACGAACAGCCCCAACCATCTACTGCCTCGATAAAAAAAACAAAACGACAAAACGAACGAGGATGTGAATCGGGAAAAAACACTTGGTAATAGACTTTGCGCTGCTGCTGAACGAGGGGTTATTGATTACAGTAAAGAGATTGAAAATATCAGGGTAAAACGAAAAAAAATTCGAATAATGATAGTGTTTCTAATGCCAAATTTCTCAGATTCAACTCTCAAAAAGTTAAGGGGATGGGCCTGTCCGAATTTGAATCGGAGTCTCTAGCTCCCAAAGCTAAAAGGATGGACCAAGCTACCCTACAGGCCCCGAGGCATAGACGGTGTAACATCATATCATATTTAAAAATATTCTTGGAAACAGGAGCATCGACATGCAGTATACTTGCGTACCCCTGATTTTCTCCATCTATGTTTTTACGCCCAGTATCTTTAGGTTTCTGATGAATTTCCTCGAATCTTATATGTCTCTGTCTATTTTAACCCCCACAGGGTATAATTTTATATATGTGTTCTGTGTTAATTTATCAAATGGAGGAATATAGTATGAAAAAAACACTCATTTGTTTTTGTGCATGTATGCTGTTGATTCTTGGTACGGTGCAATTCCCCATCGGGGGGGCAATCAGTCAGCCGCTCGTAAAAACACCAGATGAAAGTGCCACTGATGGGTATCTTGATGTTACCTTCACCGCTGATGACTATACCATGACGTCGCTAGCTGATGGGTCGTTAGAAATCCACATGTCAGACTATGGAAATCTTCTTCTTCCTGAAAACTCAATGCTTCCAACAAAAACATTCTTTGTCGGTCTGCCTCCTGGGTGCATCGCTACGTCAACTGAGCTGCTTTTAGAAAAAACGATACAGCTCCCAGGAACATACACTCTACGAAAAGCCCCCATAATTTATAGTGATGACGATACACAAGACCAAAGTGATACCACACTATTCCAATCTACAGAAGCATACCCGCCGACCATCTACGAGTATCTCGGAATGAGCCAACTACGGAAATACTCACTAGCGATGATACGATTCTCTCCAATGACCTTCATTCCTGCGAGCGGGAGACTCTTCCTCCATGAATACATCACAGTACGGATTTATTATAACACTGTTGAAACACTCCCAGATGTCCTTCTATCAGACACAGCAATGGATGACATCGCTGCAGAGATCATTTACAACTATGATACCATCAGCACCTATTATACGGCAGCTGAACCAGTACGACAAACCTATGATTATGTGATAATCACCACCAGCTCACTTGTCACATCCTTATCCGGTTTTATGACTTGGAAGACACTCACCGGATACATGGTCAATATCGTCACGTTAACATGGATCCTTACGAACTATCCTGCTTCCGACACCCAAAAAAGTATCAGGGATTTTCTCGCAGCAAACTATGCCTCCTGGGGGATTAAGTACGTCCTCATCGTTGGCACGCATGCGTCGATCCCGATGAGGACCTGCTACCCGGACCCAACAAACCATAACAATGACGGTACGCATGATATACCAACCGATTACTACTATGCAGATCTAACAGGCAACTGGGATAGCGACGGCGATGGTTTCTACGGTGAACGAGGACAGGATACTGTTGATTTCACACCAGAGGTCTTTGTTGGACGGATACCATCTGACAGCTCATCTTCCGTAACAAGCATAACCTTCAAAATACAACAATTTGAACAAAATGCATACACCGGCTGGAAGAAAAACGCTATGCTCCTTGGGGCGATATACAACTTCGCAAACGAGGATCACTTAGGAAACCCGCGGCTCGATGGAGCAGAAGTCATGGAAAAATGCAGAACCAACCTTCTCTCTGGTTTCACCATCACAACAATGTATGAAAAACAAGGATACAGCCAATGCCCCTATACCTGCACGTATCCTTTGAATAATGCAAATATCATCACACAATGGAGCGGTACAACCGGATGGGGGATTGTAAACTGGGGCGCCCATGGTCTTCCAACATCAGTCAGTAGAAAAGTCTGGAACACTGATGACGGGGATGGAGTACCAGAGAATAACGGCGAAATCATCTGGCCTATCATGATACAAAACACCAATGCTCCCGGATTTAACAACAATCAACCACCGATTGTGTTTGCAGCAAGCTGCTACGTCTCACATCCGGAAACAGCAAATAACCTTGGTGCGGCACTGCTCACCAATGGAGCAGCTGCTTTTATCGGAGCAGCACGAGTCTCCTATGCAAGCTCATTTTGGACACAACCAAGCCATGGGGGGCATGGAACGATCTGTTATGATTTCACGGACAGGATAGCGAATAAAAACGAAGACTGCGGCCATGCTCTCTACAACGCAAAACGATACGTGTATAACACCTACCCCTGGAACCTCTGGCAGGATAACGCAAACATGTATAATTTTAACCTCTATGGTGATCCGGCGATGGGGATGAACCTTGCCCCGGGAACACCTGGGCAGCCGACAGGACCAACCACGGGGATTGCAGGGTTCTCTTACACATATTCCACGGTTGCGACTGACCCAACAGCTGATAAAGTACGATACGGTTGGGACTGGAACGGGGACGGGACCGTTGACCAATGGGATGACAACAACGGCAACTATTATACCTCTGGAATACCAGTAAGCATCACGCACGTCTTCACTACCCCTGGCACGTTCAACATACAGGTAAAAGCAGAGGACATCTACGGCAAACAAGGTGCGTTCTCACCACAGCTAACGGTTGTCATAACACAAAACCAACCGCCGACCAAACCCTCCAAACCATCAGGACCGACCTCCGGCTCAGTCGGGACATCCTACACCTATAGCACCAGCGCCTCAGATCCTGAGTCCTATACGGTCGCGTACGGCTGGGACTGGGACGGCGACGGCACAGTCGACCAATGGGATGATAACAACGGCAACTACTACCCCTCAGGTCAGACGATAAGCACGTCACATACCTGGAATAGCAAAGGAACCTACACCATCAAAGTAAAGGCAAAGGACATCCATGGAAACGAAGGCGCCTGGTCAGATCCATTACCCGTGACCATGCCACTGTCATACAAGACACCAGTAATGAACCTCTTGGAAAAACTCTGCCAATGGTTCGAATATCGTTTCCCACTGCTTTCCTATTTCATTGGACTCACCTGAAATTCTGAACGTACAGCCCTTACTTCACAACATGATGAACAACAAATGATTTCATCATAAAAAAAGAAAAGCAGGGCGAATTAGACAGAACGAATTACAAATATTTATGTACTGTTCCCAGTTCTTCCCACCTCATGGATTTTAATTATAAAAAACCGCATCATCTTGTCGCTTTACTCCTGTTGATAGGATCGTTCGCCTTGTTTATCGTCTACCCGATCCTTTCCTTATTCTATTCACCACAAATTCCATCCGCATACACTGATTCCATGACATCGTTTCAACGGCTCACTATTGAGATTTCCCTGCTTTTTACGCAACTGTTGTTGGTATTCATTGGTCTGATTGTTGTCCCGATCCTCTGGTACACGCTTGTCAATAAAATTACCCTAAAGGAAATGTATGCCCGGTTGCAACTAAAAAGGGAAGGATGGGACCGTGCACTCCTCTGGGGAATCATCACCGTTATTTTCGCGTTTGCCATGACCGTTATTATCGGTCTTGTGTATATATATCTGACAAACATAGACACAAAGACCTTAAGCAACATCCCTGACCTTCAACAACTCTTCTCACTTCCATCCTTATATATTCTTGTAACGCTGCAGCCTTTCTGCGAAGAATTCTTCTACCGAGGCTTCCTTCTAGAGAAAATCACAACAAGAGGTGGCCCTCTCCTTGGGATCGCTGTAACATCTGTGCTCTTCGGCATGTCACATCTGTCCTACACCTATGCCTACGCTGCCATTACCGCGGCAGTCCTGGGGGTGCTCCTGGCACTGGTCGTCCTGAAAACAAAAAACCTCTATTCAGCGATAGTTGCTCATGTCACAATCAATATCGTCAGCCTCACGCTGTATATGTTCGGCACATCCTTTTGGGTCTAAACGTTAATTCTATAAACAGCAGATGTATCCCCTTTCCACAGAAAAAGGTGAAAAAAACAATGCAAAAAGAACGTACGTTTGCGATGATCAAACCTGATGCGGTTCAACGAGGGTTTATCGGAGAAATCATTAGCCGTTTTGAAAAAAAAGGGATAAAGATAGTGGCGATGAAACTGGTTGCGGTCGACAGGAACCTTGCCGAGAAACATTACGGGGTGCATAAAGGAAAACCATTTTTTGAGCCAACCGTACAATACATAACATCATCACCTGTGGTCGCCATGGTCCTTGAAGGTGTCAATGTCATTGAAATGGTTCGAGGTATGACCGGAGCAACCGATCCACAGAAAGCTTCGATGGGTACGATACGCGGCGACTTTGGGCAGTTCATCGGAAGAAACATCATCCATGCATCTGACGGGAAGGACACAGCGGCCTTTGAGATGAACCTTTGGTTCTCACCACAGGAAATCGCATCATACCAACGGATTGACGAGCAGTGGCTCACCGAATAAACAGAATTCTTCCTCCCTCCTGATTTTCTCCTGTTGACTGAATAGAAGTTTTTAAATAGAAGGAAAATGTTTCTTCTCCCCAATAGATAAATGAAAAAAACCCTAGAGGAGAGTATGAAATATGGCAAAAGATATGATGGGTAAGGTAGCAATCTGGGCGTTTATCATAGGCACAGTGATTGCGTTATTAGTCGGCCTATGGCAAGCCTACACCATTGAAGAAAACCAACAACCGGTATTCACCACTGAAATGGGTGGATGGATCGCTTGGATTTTGGCGATTCTTGGCGCCATTGTTGGATTGTTAGCGATGCTAGGCAAAGGAACAATCACAAAAGCAGAAGTACCAGCGTTTCTCATGGCTGGTGTTGCATTGCTCGTCATGTACGCTGTGTTTCAAGGGTTTACTATCGACCCCTGGATTGGGTCCTTGTTCAGAGGTGTCTCCCAGAGCCTGGCGATATTTATTGCCCCCGCTGTTGGCATCCTTGCCATAAAAGCCATCTGGGATATCGGAAAAGCAGCGGCATAACCCCCCTCTTCCTTTTTTTATTATTTTAAGAAAAACCACAGAGCGAGGAAAAGAATCCCAAAGATCATAAAACAGATCCAGAGGATATACAGCAGCTTGAACCGGACAATCCATCGTGCTTTTTTATCAGCGGTATCGAAAAACCTCCCAAGGATTGGATCATCTTCAAGCGCCATGTGTTTCTTTCTTACGCTCCATTAATGCCTTAATGCGTTTTCTGCGAAAAAAATCCTCCCGCTCCCGTTCATCCAACTGCATCTCGATGTACTTGATGGTCCCATACAGCTTAGGGATGAGGCTGTTCTCAAGGACGTTGACCCTTCGTTTTGTCTTCTCGATTTCAAGGGACAAACAATGGATGTTTTCCTCGACTTCCGCAAGATCAAGGACCAACCGGAGAAGGGCGTTGAACTTCTGATACGCGTCGTCTAAGGATGCGCAGGAATCAGAAAACCCATACGGGGGTGGTCCGTGCGGCCGGAGAGTCTCTGTGTTGATTTTCGCTATCTTCACCCCCATAATGTTATCCGTTTCGAAGGAAAGCTCCCCGACATCCAGGGTGATACGGGAAAGTTCCTCGACCTGCTGTTCCCCAAGCAGCATCTGCGCCTGGATCAGGGAACGGAACGCATCCAGCGCCCCTGCGTCGACCTGTTTTTTCAGACTGTTTCGTTTCTCGATGACCGAGAAGAACTTCTCGACCAGGGCGTCCCGTTTCTCCTCAAGCAGTTTATGTCCCTTTTCCGCTAACAGGACCTTTTTTCGTATCTCAAGAAGCTCCATCCGTGTGGGGTTGACCCCCTCAAGTAGTTGTTCTGCCATGCTCCTTCTGTTCTTGTTTTGGCTGGAGATACTTTTTGATATACTCCACGCTAATTTTTTTCAACTCGGGTTCCGGAAGATCTGCAAAGAGCTCCCAGGCGATCGATAACGTCTGCTCAATGCTACGGTTCTCATGGGCACCCTGTGTCACAAACCGCTGTTCAAAGGCATCAGCGAAACGAAGGAATTTTGTATCTCGATCTGAAAGTCCGTCCTCACCGACAATCGAAACCAGGTCTCGGAGTTCACAGCCTTCAGCATACGCTGCGTACAACTGGTTTGCCACGTCATAGTGATCCTCCCGGGTCCTGCCTTTGCCAATCCCTCGGTTCATCAGCCGAGACAGACACGGCAGCACTGCGATAGGAGGGTAGATGTTTTTCTTATACAAGGCTCGTTCCAACACGATTTGTCCTTCGGTGATATACCCGGTCAAATCAGGGATCGGATGGGTGATATCATCATCAGGCATGGTCAGCATGGGAAGCTGGGTGATTGAGCCTGTTTTCCCTTTGATCCTGCCTGCTCTTTCATAGATCGTCGCCAGGTCAGTGTACATGTACCCTGGATACCCTCTTCTCCCGGGGACCTCCTCTCGCGCAGCGGCAATCTCTCGTAACGCCTCTGCGTAGTTGGTCATATTCGTCAGAACCACAAGCACATGCATATCCAGATCAAAGGCAAGATATTCGGCACAGGTCAATGCAAGACGTGGGAGGATGATCCGTTCAATGGTCGGGTCGTCAGCAAGATTCAGGAACATCACGGTTCGTTCCAAGGCACCACTCTGCTCAAAACCTTTGATAAACAATGTCGCCTCCTCGTTGGTGATCCCCATCGCACAGAACACGACCGCAAACTCCTCTTCTTTCCCAAGGACTTTTGCCTGTCTGGCGATCTGCGAGGCAAGCTCGTTATGCGGCAATCCCGATCCAGAAAAGATAGGCAGCTTCTGCCCACGGACAAGCGTGTTGAGCCCATCGATCGTTGAAATCCCTGTTTGGATGAACTCACGGGGGTACTCCCGGGCACAGGGGTTGATTGGCTCCCCGTTGATATCACGTCGTTCCTTTGGGATAATCGGTGGTGAGTTATCAAGAGGACGACCGGTGCCATCAAAGATCCGTCCGATGATATCCTTGGAGACCCCCAGCTTCATGGTCTCCCCGATAAAACGGGCGGATGTATGTTTTGTATCCAGACCACGGGTTCCTTCGAAGACCTGGATGACCGCTTTATGCTCAAAGACTTCTAAGACCTGACCGGTGCGCTCCTCGCCGTTCGGCGTGCGGATTTTCACCACCTCATTATAGGAGACATCATCGACTCCTTCCACGATCATCAACGGTCCTTTCACGGCCGTTACACTTGTGTATTCGATATCCTTGTTCTTCATGCCACTCGCCTCTTTATCAGGGTGTCGATCTCTTTTTCGAACTCAGATTCAATCTTCTTAAACACTTTCTCATACTCTTTATTGGGGACCTTCCCAAGACGTGCCAGTGATTCCTTGGATTTTAACGCGATGATATCGTCCATTTGAACGTTTTTTCCTGCTGCGTCATGGATTCTATCTGAGAATTTCAGCATCAAACGCAACATCTCGAATTGTTTTTTCCCAGGGCAATAGGTGTCGACCTCATGAAATGCGCTCTGCTGAAGGTAATTTTCTCGAATCATTCGTGCGCCCTCAAGAACCGCGCGTTCTCTAGAGGGAAGGGCATCAGGACCAACGAGTTTGACGATCTCCTGTAACTCTGATTCTTTCTGCAGCAGCGCCATTGCTTTATTCAGCAGTTGCAGCCATCCTTTGCCTACATGCTCCTCCCAGTAGGGATTGACCTGTTCAAGGTACAACGAGTAGGATTTCAACCAGTTGATGGACGGGAAATGTCGTTTGTCTGCAAGGTCAGCATCAAGCGCCCAGAACACTTTAGTGATCCGCAGGGTGTTTTGCGCAACAGGCTCTGAGAAATCGCCACCGGGTGGTGAGACAGCACCCATGACAGAAATCGACCCTTCCGTATGATTTGACCCGATGAGATGTGCCCTCCCAGCGCGTTCATAAAACTCTGCAAGTCGTGAGGCTAGATACGCAGGGTATCCTTCCTCGCCGGGCATCTCCTCAAGTCTTCCTGAAATCTCCCGCATCGCCTCAGCCCATCGTGAGGTGCTATCCGCCATCAATGCGACATCATAGCCCATATCCCGGTAGTATTCCGCGATGGTGATACCGGTATAGACACTTGCATCCCGTGCAGCGACAGGCATGTTGGAGGTGTTTGCGATAAGCACCGTGCGGTTAAGCAACAGCTCACCGGTTTTTGGGTCCTTCAGATCGGAAAACTCCCGTAACACGTCGGTCATCTCGTTGCCACGTTCACCGCATCCGACGTAGACGACGACGGTGGCGTCACTCCATTTCGCAAGCTGATGTAGCATGACGGTTTTACCGGTACCAAACCCTCCAGGGATTGCAGCGGTCCCTCCCTTGGCTATCGGGAAAAACGTGTCAATAACCCGTTGACCGGTAATGAGCGGAAGTGACGGATCGAATTTTAGGGTGACGGGACGTGCCTTACGCACCGGCCATCGATGGGTCATGGTTAACGGCAGTGGGCCCGTTGCGGTTTCAAGTCGTGCGACCGGCTCATCAATGGTATACTCTCCCTCAGGGTTGATGGACGTTAGTGTTCCGTTCAGCTGTGGGGGGACTAAAATTCTATGAAGGGTAAGCGGTGATTCCTGGACCTCACCAAGCACATCGCCCCCTTGTACTGGGTCGCCTTTTTTTGCGGATGGGACAAAATGCCATTTCTTCTTCCGGTCCAGTGGGGAGGTCTCCACACCTCGGGCGATGAAATCACCGGTAAGTTTGTAGATGGCTGGCAATGGTCGTTGGATCCCATCAAAGATGTTTGAGATAAGTCCTGGCCCAAGTTCCACAGACAACGGCTCCTGGGTCGAGGAGACGATTTCCCCGGGCTTTAACCCGTTGGTTTCTTCATACACCTGAATGGTTGCGACATCCTCATGTAATCGGATTATCTCACCGATGAGACGTTCAGTACCAACTCGCACGACATCATACATCTTTGATCCTCGCATGGCGTTTGCTTCGATGACAGGACCAGAGATCCGTATGATTTTCCCTTTGATTTCAGACATGTAACTCCTCCATTTTATCGTTGTTGTTCTTTCTTACTAACATCTATACCAACCGCTTTTTTTATCAAATGTGATACAATATCGATATGACCGTCTATCTTCCCTTTCTTATCAGGGATTTCAACAATAATCGGTCGTTTCCGATGGATGCGAAAATCCTTAAGCGCTGCTCCAAGATCCTGCGCGATCCTTTCTGTTGTAATCACGACACCGATGTCATTGCTTTTTATCAGATCCTGAAACATCGAAAGCAATGTGTCTTGTGTTGGGATCACCAGCGTATGGACCCCAGCGAACCGCAGGCCAGTAGCAGTCTCTTTGTCCGCCAGTGCAGCAATCTTCATAATGTCGCCTCCGTGACAAGATTCGGTTGTATTATCTCTTTCGAGAGCTGCTCTGCTATCCCTTTTACAATGACCTTTAGATTCTGTATCTCGAACTCTCTTGAAACCAAAAACCGCAGACTCGGACCGATGGTCTGGTAGTTCTGAAGGGAAAGCTCTCGTATTCGCTGCAGAAACGATCCATGGATGACCTGCTCGAACAGATGAACTGATTTTTCTTTTGCATATCGCTCCAATGCTCCAGACAGGGCAGGGAAATACGTAGTGCCCTCCACGGCGGTGATGAGCTGGGGGATGTCAGGTGCCTCAGCCATTTGTTCAAATCGCCATCGTGCAATCTGTTTTCCCTCTCCAAGAAACATGGTTTTACAGACCTCTGGTGGGTATGAGAGGTGTTTTGCTCGGAGCATATGTTTGAGTAAGAGCATGTCAATGATATGTTTTATGAAATCCTGTTTTGCTTGTTCGCATTTCCGTGGTACGGTAACATCCCGTAGCCTGCGGAGGAACTGTTTATCAAACAGAATGTCAATCTGAAGCATGTCTGGGTTTTCTTTCGAGAGTTCTTCGAGTAATTCCTTATCAAAGCCATAGGATGCCAACAGCGCCGACATCGCATCTTTGGTGGTATGGTGCACCTGGTCGAGCAGATCCCGGGTTTTCGGGAGAATAGCCTTGTCAAGGTACGATTCTGCGGTGCTTCCCTGCAGTTTGTGTTTTATTTCGTTTTTCACCAGATAGAAATCTATTCGTTGGAGGTAGATTTCGTAGAATGCATGCATTTTCTTTGAGCTGTCGTTTTGCATCATCCGCATCGTTTGCAGGAAGTTCTGATCCAATGAGCTTTGGATGGATGAGGCGGTATCACCGGTGACCTGATAGTCCCGCAGCACGTTTACTTTGTCTTTGAACGCATCAAGGCTTGTGTGCTCCACAAGGACCTGTAATTCTTTTTCGATGAGGAATGGATTCCCGATTGCCTCGAATTTTGCATTCGGGTAGATGAATTTCACATACGGCGTGAAATAGCGGATGATGAAGGTAAAAACAACGGCAAGAACACTAAGGATGAGAAGCCAAAAGAAGATGGAGTTTGGATTAAGGATCTCTTCTAACACGTGGTCACCTTAGGATGGAAAGAGCAGTTTTCCAACATGTATCCGGATTTCGTCCTTCTTGCGGTTCAGCAGACCTTCAAAGGTGTTATCGACAGTGATTCTCCCATCAGCTGAATGCAGGATGATCCCCCCTATCGCGTGTATGGTCTCTTGGACAGCCACCCCTTGCTTTTGTGCTATTTCTTTGTCGATGGTGCGGGAAACCGAGACGGTGCAGTCGTTGCCCAGACGTTTTTTCCCTGCTTGTATCAGCGTGGTGATGAGTGCTGTATACTGGTCGTCTGGTAAGGCCCGAAGGTTCTCAAGTGCCTGGGAAAAACACAGGTCGATTATCTCTTCCTTTGCGTTCATCATGTCTCGTCTAACGTCTTGTACGGCTTTTGAGACCAGGATTTTTTTTGCATTCTCGCCTTCAAGTTGTCCGTTTTTCAGCATCGATTCCGCCTGTCTTTTCGCCTCCGCTTTGGCGTTCTGTATGATTTGCTCTGATTGTTTCTCTGCCTCGTCCATGATGTGCTTTATGTGCTTTTTCGCGTCATTGTTGATCCGTTCGATGATTTTTTCTGCAGACATGATGTCCTTCCTTTTCTTCGTAGCGTGGTTCCTTTTACAGGAGCCCAAGTCCGGTCATAAGCAGGATGCCTGCGAGCAACCCAAAGATAGCGATTGTCTCTGTCATAACCGTGAAAATAATGCCACGGGCTGCGACGTTAGGGTTTCGTCCAACAGCGCTTATGGAGGAGGATGCGACCATCCCTTGATTTATCGCAGAAATCCCAGTAAGTCCAATGATCAGTCCGATCCAGACTGCGGCAGAACCAAGGACCGGGCTTGTCATATCAGCTCGAGCAGTCCCACCAAGAAGCCCGGCACCAAGCATTAACAGAATCGTCGTGAGCAGACCGTAGACAGCTTGGGTCATAGGCAGAACCGACAGCACCAGGCATTTTCCAAAGAGATTTGGTTTTTCCGCGGTGACCGCAACACCCGCTGAACCAGCAAAAGAAAGACCAATCGCAGAAGAGATTCCTGCGATGGTGATCGCGAGTGCACAGCCAAGTATTAACAACATTTTGTTCTGGTCCTCTTGTGTCGCTTGGGTTTCCTCCTGGGCTTGCACGATACCTGCGGAGAGAAACAGAAGAAGTGACAAGGCCATTACCAGCGTCATGAGTATTCTTTTCTTCATAGTTTTTCTACCTCCATCATTTTAATTTTTCTACCCTCGTATATGTTCTTTTCATGTGAAACGGGTCGAATGGTTCTCCCCCGCCTTCATAGAAGCGGTTGAAGAATTCGACGTATTGAAGTCGTAACGAATGAACCGCTGCCCCTAATGCTTGGATTCCTAGGTTGGCGGTGTGCGCAATCACAAGCACGACAGGTAACAGGATTATCCCGACAACAGGGACCAACGATGGGATAAGTTCTCCGACGACATTAAAGGCCAGTGCCATGCCTGATGTCGCTAAGCCAAGGGCAAGTAACCGAGCGTAGGACAACCAGTCACCGACGTATCCCGTGATGCCAAAAAACCCGATAGGACCTGCATGTTTAAAAAGCAAGACGACCCCCACCAGCGTCAACAGTATCGCCGTATACATCATAAGGGAGCTGATCTCCCAGCGTAAAATAAAGACCCCGATGAGGGTGCCACCGCCGATCTGCAGAGGGACCCACGCGAAGTACTGGGTGAAGAACTGCATCATGTTTTTTTGCCTTATCGATTGGATTAGTCCAAGGACGATACCAAGGTTAAGGTGAATCAGACCAAAGACCAGCGCCATGGTAAGGATGGTAAGGGGGTCTCCCAGGGCGTCTAAGGGCAGATGTACCCCAACGACGGTAACGCTGTAGAGCGGTCTGGTCGGGTCTTGATAGATGAAACGGGGGATGAAATCACCAAAGAAACTGTTCAATAGCAATCCTGCGATAGTGGTGGACACGCCAAGCCAGATACCTAAGAACCCCCAGTTTTTTATCAGCGGGCTGTGTTTCCCAAATTTAAGATACGCTCCTAACGACAGAAGGAAAATGACCAACCCATATCCTGCGTCGCCAAGCATGAACCCAAAGAAGATGATAAAGAAGATGCCAAGAAACATGGTAGGGTTGATTTCATTATACCGTGGCGTTGCAAACATCTCAAGGAACATCCGAAATGTCGACGCCCATGGGGGGGTCTCCAGATGCGTCGGGGGGTTGTCAGGATTGCTTGATGGTGTTTCAAAGGTAAGCGCGCAGTGCCCGTCACAAGTCGTTTCTAACACCGTACGGATGACATCTTGGTTTTTTTCCAACACCCATCCGTTGATGATGTAGGTTGTTTGGGTTTGTGTAAAATTTTTTCGTATTTCTTTTTGTGCTTTTTCTATTTGGATTTCCTCGCGAAGTGCGTATAACGCTTGAAGATGCTCTGCCGCCTTTGTAGAAAGAGTTGAGGTGATGGTTTGTGTCTCTTCCTCTATTGTTTTTTGTTTTTGTTGTATCTCTTCCAAGGCATCAGCTGGTGAACCAGATACTGCTTTGAGATCAAAAACAGTGAGGTACTCACGACTCAGTCTGTCTACTTTTTCTTTTTCGGTGATATGAGCTGTAAGGATGACTGCCCATTCTTTTTTCTTTCCACTTCCGAACTGTTTTGAAACGATCGTGATCGCGTCATCAGGCGTAATTTGTTCTTCCAGTTGTTCAAGCTGTTTTGTCTTACCGGTGATACAAACCACCAAGGGGGAATCCTTAATATCATCAAGGTCAACGACTACGTCTTGTATGAGAGACAATTGTTTTTCTATCTCCTCATTTTTTGCTTTTTGGTCTTTTAACTGTTTTAGCCGCTCATCCAGTGCTACAACATCTGGTTCGATTGCGCGAAGAATGTGCTCGGCATCAGATAGGATCGTTTCAGCGAATTGATTCTGTATTGTTGTTTTCTGCGGTTGTTCCGGGTGAAGGATAGCTTTGATTCCTGAAGGGGCGTGTTTTGCTCTGGCTAAAATCTCTATGATTTTTGTCAGCCGTGCTTCAAAGGTAAGATATACTGGAACATCGGATGGAAGGTCGACTTTCTCCCCTCCATCGTCTTGCGCATGTTCCTCTTTTTCAATGTTGATAATATGAATAAGCCCAAGTTCATGGAGTTTTTTAATGGCGTCCTCTCCATAATTCTGATGAAGTATTATCGAGGTTTTTCTCATTTCAGAGGGAAACAGTATTGTTATTCCTCCTTTAGGGTTTCATTGATAATGAGTGTGACCGCGTCTGGTATTTTTTTTTGCGTGTTTTTCTTCACCTGCGCGACCATATCGCTCCCTTCCTTCTTTATTTCTTTTATTTCGTTCTCTGCGTCCTGTTCTGCCTGCTCAAATGTTTTTTTTACTTTTTTACTGGTTTGCTCAAGTATCTTTTGTTTTTCCTTCTCTGCCGTCTTATAGGCTTTTTCCAGAAGTTTTTCTGTTTCTTTTTTCGCATTTTCGATAGAGGATGCCGCAATTGTTTCAGCTTGTTTTATTTCCTTTAAATCGGTCATGTCGCTATACCGGTATTCTCATACACTTTATTAGTATTTGGATAGCGACTTTTTTTGATTTTTCTTCTATAGAAACGGTCTGTGTTTCAAACAAAAAAACATGGAATGCAAGGTTTTTTCTCTCAAGAGGGGCTAGCGGTACTTTCTTTGGTTATCTCCCATAGGCACCGTGAGATTCTACTGAGGCATTTCAACGGTACAGGAATCATCGCACGTTGAATCCCTATACCGGAAATTTCTAATAGTCTAAAAGATTACATCCGCTGGAAAAACATCGACGGGTGATGTATGGCAAAAACTCTCTCTAAATCATTTAAGAAAGCGTTATGGGTGTATCATTGTAATTCCGGCTCCTGCAATGGATGTGATATTGAGATTATCGCGGCTCTTTGCCCTCGGTATGATGTGGAACGATTTGGAATCAAACTTGTTGGTACACCAAGACATGCGGATGTATTGTTGATAACAGGGCCTGTGACTCGGCAACTTGCTGATAAGGTAAAAAGGGTGTACGATCAGATGCCAGACCCAAAAGCAGTCATCTGTATTGGTAATTGTGGGAACACAGGGGATGTGTTCTATGAATCATATAATCTTGTTGGACCTATCGATCAGGTTATCCCAGTTGACGTGTATGTGGTTGGGTGCCCGCCACGACCGGAAAACATCATCAACGGCGTAGCAAAAGCATGGATGAAACTTGAGACCCTGGAGGCAAAGAAATGATTAGAGATCAGCACCTCACAGCAGAAGAAATTGTCCAAAAGTATCACGATGCGTTTTCACAAAACATCAGTGAACCCCGTATCGAGCGACATATAACCGGTGTGAAAAAAACAGAACTGGTCCATATCTGGATGCGTCTGAACAGGTCCGTGTTTAAAGAGGCAATACACCATCTTTTCCAGTTTGACGAAAGCCCACATTTTGCGGTCATGTCTGGATATGACATCAACGATAGTATCGAACTTATTTATCATTTCTCCATCTATTATGGGTTTCGACATAAGGAACTTTCAATCAACTTTGTGGTTTCTTTACCTAAATCAGACCCAACCATTGAGACCATCACTGACCTGTTCCCAGGAGCCCTTATCTCGGAGCAGGAGAAACAGGAGATGCTTGGGGTGAAGGTCAACGGGATCCCAAAGGATGCACGGGTCTTTATAAGCGACGATTTCCCACAAGGCGTCTACCCCTGGCGACGGGATGAAACCGGTCCGCAAACAATGGTAAAAAACCTCCATGAGGTGATACAATGAGTCAGACAACAAAAACAACGTATCAGCTTCCCATTGGTCCTATCCACCCTGCCTTAAAGGAACCAGTTGCCTTCCAATTTGAGATTGATGGCGAACGCATTGTGGATGTCTCTGTAGCGCTTGGTCATGTGCATCGGGGGATTGAATGGGCAGGAACTAAACGTAACCCTATCCAGGTGTTGTATCTTGCTGAGCGGATCTGCGGGATTTGTTCGTATTGCCACCCGATGGCATTTTCCCTTGCTGTCGAACGAATTGCACACATCGAAGTCCCAGAGCACGCCCAGTATCTTCGGGTGATCCATGGGGAACTGGAACGGATCTGTTCTCATATCCTCTGGGCGGGTGTTGCGGCTCATGAGATAGGGTTTGATTCCGTGCTGTTCCTGACATGGGAAATCCGTGAAAAACTATTGGACCTCACAGAATATCTTACTGGAAATCGAGTCACCAAAGGAATCACGATGATCGGGGGTGTACGACGGGATATCACCCCAGACATGTATCCTAAAATCCGTGAAACATTGGAGTATCTCAAGGGGCATTTCGAAAAACTCCGCCATGTCTTTTTAGACGATAAGACGTTCATCATGCGCAGTAAAGGTTGCGGAATCCTTACCAAGGAAGATGCCTTGCAATTGGCTGCGGTGGGACCAACCGCCCGTGCGTCCGGTGTGAAAAAGGATGTTCGTCTTGATCAGGGGTATTTTGCATATGGCGATCTTGATTTTGATTATGTCACCCCTGATGTCCTCACCGGTGAGGTCAACGGGGATGTCTATGATAGAATTATTGTCCGTTTGCTTGAGGTTAAACAATCGATTTCCTTAATCGAGCAATGTCTTGAGCAGATGCCATCAGGGCCGATTGTCTCAGAGCCAAAGGTGGCGAAATTGCTTGCGAAGTTAAAGACTGCAAATGGGGAAGGCATCGGTAGGATGGAGGCACCGCGAGGCGAAGTGTTCCATTATGTGAAGATGAATGCAAATGAGCACGTGTATTCCTGGAAGGTCCGTGCTCCGACCTACAGCAATATCCTGCCATGGATACCGATGCTCAAAGAACAGCAGATAGCAGACATTCCGATTGTGGCGGCATCAACAGACCCCTGTATGTCCTGTACAAACAGAGTTCTTATGGTTGAACACAAACAAACCAAGACGTTCGACAAAGAAGCGCTTCATCAGCGGTGCGTTGAAAAGACACGGAGGTTACACCTATGAGATTTTCAATGCTGCCTCAGGTCGTCGCTCAATTGTTTAAAAAACCATTTACCAATACATTTCCCGCCAAATACACCCCATCATCGACAACACAGTTCATGAAAGATGTAACAAACGGAACCGTTCAGATACACCCGCCTGTTGCCACACCAGAGCGTTTCCGCGGGAAAATCCGGTATGATAAAGACACATGCATCGGCTGTAAGTTATGTATAAAGGTCTGTCCATCAGAAGCTATAGAGTTTAAGGAAGCGGAGAAAAAAATAAAGATCTTTCTCGCACGCTGCACGTTTTGCTCGCAATGCAACGACATCTGCCCTGTTTCTTGTCTCAGCATGAGCGATGAGTTCCTTCTTGCGGATACTGATAAATATTCAAAAGATCTGATAGTTGAATAGAAGAACCCCTGATACATGAAGTAGTTTTTCTGATGACGATGTCATGATTCAAAAACGATTAAGACAACCATAAGATGAGGTATTCTGTGTCTGAATCTCTGAAACACAAACGGAACAGTCGCCTTCTCGGTGTCATCAGCAAAACGGGCGTCTCTGGTTGGATACAAGCCTCGATTTTTTTCATCATCATTGCTGTCGGTGCTCTTATTTTTCTTTTTGTCTATGATCTCCTGGAACCGGATCAACAGGTGTTGTATGCGGCACTCTCTTTGGCGTATTTTATCCCTCCAGCGGGCAAGGAGACCGTTATTTTCGTTGGATTGAGCCAGGGCTTACCACTTCTCCATTGGTGCGCGACCCTGTGGATGTTTGATATTCTTGTATGCCTTGCAATAATGACGAATTGGTGGTTCTTTGAATTGTTGATAACACATATCCCCCCTTTCCCGTTCATCGGGATCCGTCGAAAAAAACCACATCTCTACAAAACGATTGTCTCCCTGAAAAACTGGTATGAAAAATTACAACAAACAACACAGCAGATCCAACGACGAAATTATGGGAAACTCTTATTGTTCATGCTTGCGTTGTTTATGTTCATTCCCTTTCAAGGCACAGGAGCATTATCCACCACAATTATTGCAACGACCCTTGGTCTTCGAAAACATATGATATTTCTTGTCGTCACCCTTGGATCGCTTGTCTCAATCCTCGCAATTAGTCTCGTCTATCTGGGTATAATACAATTGTAACTAAGCGTTCTTCTAAAAAAAAGAAGATGAAGTACGGAT
>Ga0209164_1001725_pt1 | contig 26310 bp, 19 predicted proteins | sample MTBNYHSulfiMetaG_FD_187458 | JGI IMG/M metagenome (GOLD analysis project Ga0209164, IMG submission 187458) | Enrichment culture microbial communities from rom New York Harbor, USA that are MTBE-degrading - MTBE-NYH (New York Harbor Sulfidogenic)... | ecosystem: Environmental > Aquatic > Marine >... | reverse complement strand
CGCCTCGCCTTCTTCAAATCGCCCCAGCCGCGCGAAGACTTCGGCAAGACTTCTGTAGGCATATGGTTCATCTGGCGCGAGGCGTATGGCCTCTCTCAACGGCTGCTCGGCCTGTTCGTACTTCTTCTGCTTTTTGTAAGAGCCGGCGAGCATCACATATATCCGGGCGCTATTTGGGTCCAGGCGGATGGCCTCTTTGTGCTCGGCGAGGGCCGCATCATACTGTCCAAGCAGGTCGTACGTGCGGCCAAGCATCGAGTGAGCCCATGCATACGCGGGTTCCACTCGGACAGCCTCCTTCAGCGACTCAAGCGCCAGATCGTACTTCTTAAGCAGTCGGTAAACATAAGCCAAGTTCATGTAACCTCGTGTATCATTCGGGTCCTTCGCGATAGCCTCTTTATACTGAGCTATTGCCTCATCATAGCGATTGAGCACCCGATAGACGTCACCGAGCCGTGCGTAGGCCCACCCGTAGTTCGGGTCTAGTCGAATGGCCTCTTGCAGCTCAGGTATTGCCTCATCATAACGCTTGAGGTGTCCATGGACATCACCGAGTCGCCCGTAGGCCCATTCATAATCAGGCTTCAATCTGAGGGCCTCTTTCAACTCTCGCTCGGCCTCATCAAATTGCCCCAGGTAGAAATAGCTGTCTGCGAGACCACCGCGGGCGATAGCATCGTCAGGCTTCAGGCGTATTGCCTCATTCAATGCGGCAACGGCATCATCATAGCGTCCGAGTACGTAATAAGTCCGCCCAAGTCCCTGGCTGACCCGAACGTTATCCGGACACAGTCGCCCGGCTTCTCTATACTCAGAAATGGCCTCCTCATATCGCGCCATTTCCGCAAGAACGTCTGCAAGCCAGAGATGTGCACCGACTTGAGCAGGTGCCAGTCGCAGTGCCTCCCTCAGTTCCTTCTCTGCCTCATCATAGCGATTGAGATGATAATAGGTGCAGCCCAGTCCTTCATATGCCCGCACCAGGTTGGGGTCCAGTCTGGTTGCCTCGGCCAGCAAAAGTGCAGCTTCGTTGTATCGACCCTGTACGTAGTACACCGCCCCAAGTCCCTGATAGCCGTCTGCGTAGCAGGTATTGATTCTTATTGCCTGCTTGAACTCCTGCTCAGCTTCGTCATATTTCTGGCGACCCTGGTATGCGTACCCGAGATAGAGATGAGCCTGCTTCATGCTCGGGTCGATCTCGATCGCTCGTTTGAGCTCCACTGAGGCGTCTTCATATCGCTGTAGCTCTAAGTACACAAATCCTAGCCTCATGCGCGCATCAGCGTTGTCCGGGGAGAGGTGGACCGCCTCCTTGAGAACCTTCGCCGCCTCCTCGAACTGCCTCGCCTTGTAGAGCGCCACACCCTCGTGGACTTTCGACTTGGTCTCTGCTGCCCGTTCGGACTCGCTCATACACGAGCCAGCCCCAATTAACAGACACACAGAAGCCGCGATGAGGAGCATGTGCGAAGCGGTCGCCTTCTCCTTTCTGTCTCCGTTCTTCTTCATACTGCTGACCCTCACACGGAATGGGACAATGCGGGATGCCGCCTCGACAGAACAACCAGCAGGCTCCCTCAACCTGGCTGCCTCAGAACAACAGAGCATACACCACCGAACCGCCCTTTTCAACAATCTCCCCCCTCGCTCCAGCGGCACGAAAAACCGTACCAGGTACGGTTTTCCGGCAGCCACAAATAGAAAATACTAATTAGTAGATAGTAAATTACTTGTCTGATTGTCCAGCACCCGCCTCCTCTTTTCTCTAAGTGCTTATCAAATAGCAACTTACAACCAACGACTGGCCGCGAATGCGGCCACATTGGCCACCTTTCATGCGTCACTGCGACATTTTCCCAGCCGTTTGCGCAGACTGTCACCCGCGCGTTGCCAGTGTCAGGAAATCCGCCTGCTCCTCCGCCCCCTAGCCGTTTGTCACTTCCCTGGGATCCCGCCCTTCCTCTATCGCTGTTATCTTGTTCACCCGCCTCTGATGCCGCCCGCCCACGAACTCAGTCGTCAGCCACGTCTCCACGATCTTCCTCAGCGCAACCGCCCCAAGCAGATCGCCCGACAGGCACAGCACATTCGCGTCATTGTGATGCCTCGATATCTGCGCATTGAGCTCATCATAGCATAGCGCTGCGCGCACCCCCTTGACCTTGTTCGCCGCGATGCACATCCCGATGCCCGTTCCGCAGACAAGTATCGCCCGCTCAGCCACCTTATCCGCCACAGCCTTGGCCGCCAGATACGCCATGTCCGGGTAATCGACCGGCGACTCACCCGTTACACCCATGTCCGTGAACTGGTGTCCCAGCTGGGTCACAATGGCCTTTATCTGCTCTTTCGCCTCGGCGCCACGGTGGTCGTTGGCTATTGCTATCATCATACAAGTTGCTCGCTTAGTCTTTTCTGCAGGGCCGCCTTGATCTGCCGCCCGCACTTCTCGTACAGCTCCCGCGACCCACCGATGGGGTCACTGATCTCCTCATCTATACCCAGCAATTGGCACTTCACAGCCGCTTCCGGCCAGCGCGCCTTTATGCTCTCGCACTGTCCCCGGCTCATCGTAAATATGAAATCGCTCGTCCGCACCTGCTCATCAGCGATCTGCCGGCTGCTGTGCTGTGAAATATCTGAACCCTCAGACGCGCAGAACTCAACGCTCCAGGCACTTGCACGTTCCCCTGGAACTGCTGTGATTCCTGCGGAGGCTATTTTATAACCTATTCCCTCCAGACGGTCAACATCACAACCCACCTTTTCCGCCAGGTATTTTCGGCAAAGCCCCTCCGCGATTGGGCTTCGGCAGGTGTTGCCGCTGCAAACAAACAGGATCCTCACTGTCATTGCCTCGCGCAATTCCCTCTCGCTGTAAAACCCCTCTCTTAACATTTCCAGCCCTCTTGCCCATATTCTCACCACTGTGCTGCTCTTCTGGTATCTGCATCTGCCTCCGTCCAGCACCATGTCCACCTGCCCGTCGAACTGAGCAGCAGCCTGCACTCCGTCAACAGCCGGCGGCTCACCCGAGAGATTCGCGGAAGGCGCCACAACCGGGCACCGGGCAGCACCCAGCAGAGCCGTCGCTATCGTATCGTCAGGGCACCGCACGCCAATCGAGCTGCCGTTGTACAGACACATCTCTTCCTCGGGCAAGCTGCCAGCCTGCAGCCTCATATCCTCCGGTGAAAGGTCGAACACTATCGTCAGCGGCCCCGGCCACTTCCGCTCAACCAGCTTCCGGGCTGGCAAGCGCATGCTCGGTACATACCGTCGTACATCCTCTGGTCGCGCAATATGCAGTGAATAGGATTTCTGGGGGGCTCGCCGCTTGATCGAATCAAGTCTGGCGATGGCTGACTTGCTTCCCCGACAAGCTATCCCATAAACAGTCTCGGTCGGGAAAATGACAAGCCCCCCTGCCTCGACCGTTTTCGCAGCCCGGCTGATGGCAGACATGTCCGGATTCGAGCGATCTATCCTGACTACCTCGGTTTTCATCGCCCACAAAATACTGCCTGGAAGCGCCCATCGCAAGCCTTTTGCAGTCGTGCTATCGCTGTTCGCGTTGCTTTTGTAAGCCCGCGAGTATATGATAATGGGCTCATGATTGACCGTTGCGTATACATCAGAACCTTCGGCTGCCAGATGAACAAGCTCGACAGCGCTCTTGTAGCCTCTGCTCTGGCAGCGGCGGGCTTTGACCTTGCAGATAAGGTCTCGGATGCTGATGTCGTCGTCATCAACACCTGTTCCGTCCGCGAGCATGCCGAGGCTCGAGTCCTTTCACACCTTGGTCATCTGAAATATCTCAGGAAGTCAAGACCTGAGCTCATCGTTGCCGTGATAGGCTGCATGGCTCAGCGGCTCGGCAAGGAACTGCTTGAGCATCCGGCAGTCGACATCGTCTGCGGTCCAACGCAAATCCCCCGGCTGCCTGCCATGATTGACCAAGCGCGTGCAAACCCGGCCGCGGACTCCGAGCTTCTGGCTGTTACTGCGAACATTCGCCGTGCGACCGCCGGTCCTGAAATCGATTCTCTTGATGACTTCGAACGTCTGCACGACATGGAGGATTGTGACATTTCGGGCCAGGCGTATGTCCGGGCGATGCACGGTTGCAACCGCTTCTGCGCCTATTGCGTCGTCCCCTACGTGCGAGGCCCCGAAATATCTCGCCCGCCTCAGGCTATCCGCGACCAGATATGCCGATTGGCTGATAAGGGCATCATGCAGATTACCCTGCTGGGCCAGACCGTCAATTCGTATACCTACGCCGCCGGGGGCAAAACCTGGCGCCTCGCGGACCTTCTTGAGATGGCCGCTGCCGTCGATGGTATTCACTGGGTACGCTTTGTCACAAGCTACCCCGCCGACTTTGACGAGGCTATATTCCATGCCATGGCAGACATTGACGGAGTATGCCCCTATCTTCATATCCCCGCTCAGAGCGGCTCCGACCGTATCCTCAAGGCAATGAATCGCCACTATACCGCCGCCGAGTACCTCGCCTTGCTGGAGAAGGCCAGAGATATCGTCCCCAACATCGCGATCGCAGGCGACTTCATAGTTGGTTTTCCGGGAGAGACGGCGGAGGATTTCCAATCAACCTGCAACCTGCTCGTCGGCGCGCAATACAAGAATGCTTTCATATTCAAGTATTCACCACGACCAGGCACCCGAGCCGATAAGACCCTGGCCGATGACGTACCTGCCAAAGTCAAGAAGGAAAGGAACATGCAGCTCCTGGAGCTTCAGAATTCTGTCAGCGCAGAGCTTAACAAGCGTCTGGTAGGTAGCACACTGGAAGTTCTGGTAGAAGGGCCGGCAAAAAAGGCTCACCTGGACGGCCCGCACAGCGCTCTTCCCCAGCTCACAGGCCGGACCGCCACTGATCATATCGCTGTTTTCAGCGGGCCTCTGTCGCTCGCAGGGAGCTTCGCCACTGTGAAGATAACAAGGGCCTCCTCCCTGACTCTCTTTGGGGAGTTGCTGGAAGCCTGAGTCACCAGCCCGCAGCTATCAGCGCAAAGTCCTTGAAGTTCACCTTCCCATCCTTATTCACATCTGTCGACCCATGGTAATGCAGCCAGTACTGCGTCACATACCATACGTCCGTCCATGTGATGTATCCGTCCTTGTTCACGTCAGCCGCCGGCGGCCACCCCATGAGAGTGCCCGTATTGAGCTCCACCTCGTCGAGGTGCGCCTGCCCGGTCGTCAGCGTCACGCCATTTCCTGAGCCGCCAAGATAGACCCGTACACCCGGGCCCGCGGCAGCACCCAATACGCCTTGCAGCGTTTGCCAGGCTTTTGTCGAACCGTATTCCACATCGCTCAGATACAATTCGTCATAGTTAGGGTCGTAGGTCAGATAGAATGACCCGTCAGTGGTGCCGCACGCCTTCTGCGTGTACAGAGAGTTGCCATCCACAACGGCTGCAAAAGCAAAATACTGCTCCGCGCCGACACACCCGACAGATATCTCAGCACGGTCACCGGTCTCATTCTCTACGCCGAACCGCACCCATATCTGATTCGGTTCTCCCACGTCAGTAACACTGAGACGCCACCTCACTTTGAGTGTGAAGGGATCATTGGGATCTATCATCCATCCGTTCGCCCTGTAGAGTACATAAGAGTCATTCGGCTCGGCCGCCACGATCTGCAGTTGCTGCGATTGTTCCAGCATCGAAAGTGTGTTCGGCTCGCCCTCGGTGTATTGCCACGCCGCACCCTTCAGATTATCTGCGAACCCGTCATAGAATATCGCATTGACCGCATAATCCTCGCCGCTGATAGGCTCGGTCACATCGCCATAGTACCTGCTCACAGGCTGCATAGTGTAACCTTGTTTTCTGGGCCTGAGACTGCCGGCGAAATGATCCACTACATCGATGCGATATCTCCCTTCACCATCAGTCACGACAGAGCCGTCATTGGGGTCTGCTGTGATACTGACGCCGGGTAGTCCACTCCCGCCAGGTCCCGTGATCCGCCCAGATATCCTGTGGAACACGCCGCTGGCCACGTAGTCCTGGAGATATGCCGGCTCTGTCACATCAACATATGACCTGCCAGCCGGAGCGAATTCCATTGACTCTTTTTCGGGCGCTATAATACCTGAGTATCCATATGGTACATCTATCCGATACTCGCCATTCGGGTCGCTATACTTCACGCCTGCGTCGGGATCGCTGACGATCCTCACGCCTGATACGCCGTTGTTGTTGCTGTCCAGGATAGTCCCCGATATACCAAGCTTTATCTGCGTTACTGTATAGTCCTGATCATATATGTCCATTGTCACGTCATTATAGTCAATACTGGCCGGCTCGAAGCTGCATCCGTATTTGGAGGGCGTCACAGTACCGCTCTCAGGCCATGGACGCCAGCCATACGGCACCAACAGCGAGTAATAGCCCTGACTGTTTGTCTCCGCGGCCAATCCCCCCGGTTCGCCGCCTATTACGACCCCCGGCACAGGTTCTCCGGTCTGGGAATCCGTAACTCTCCCCCTGATCAGGCTTGGATGAGCGTTGGGCTCCTGTCCTGTGACTAGGAGCGAGTAGGCCTGCTGGTTGCCACCTGAATTCGCTTTCATTGAGACTTGCACCGTGAATAATGTGTGCAGTAGTGCAGAACTTACGTCAATCCGCTCTACGTTGTCCACGCAGTTATCCCCGGTTGTCGCCAGCCAGTCGGGATGCACCCTGTTCAGAACATACGGCATGCCGAGTACGCCGTTCGAGTCCAGGACCCGGATATCCATATCATGTACAAGTCTCGACACGGGGTCGTCGCCGATGAGTGTGGGAACGGCCGCCGGGTCTGTCCAGCACAGCGTCACGCGAACGTCGCTGACTCCGTCCCACACAAACGTATAGCTGTGCATGTCACTCGACCCCTGCAGCAATCCCTCGTGTATCGTGTTGGCCTCCGGCTCTGCGCTGTGCTGGATTATCACATCGGCCGCCGCCTTGGCGTTCATCAATCCCCACCCGAAAGCGTAGTCTGGGCCTGCGTTGCCGAGATCATCGGCAGTATGGATGATAAGCGCCTTCAGGGTGCTGCTCAGCGTCGCACTGCCGCCAAACAACTCTTTGTACAGCTCAACCAGAAGTGCTGCGGAACCGGAGGCATTCGGAGTCGCCATGCTCGTACCGCTCATCAGATAGTAAGAGCTGTTGCTCTCAGCCTCATATAGAGGATCATTAGGCTCCACGGTGTCAAACCAGCTCGGAGAAAAAAGAGACGAGCCATTCGCGACGATGTCCGGCTTGATTCTCCCATCGTCCGTCGGCCCCCATGCACTGAACGACATCATCGCTGCTTTCGCCGTATCTCGCCAATAGTCTGTAACGGCGTCTTCAACAGCACCAACTGTGACGATGTTCTTCGCCGTACTCACATCAGGTATAGTATCGTAGCCGCTCAGCCACGCGCCGTCGGCCGGCGAGTGCAGGTTCGGATCGTAAACATACCACACCTGGTAAACTGACGGCCCGGCACTCTCCCACCGGTAGAACGACTGACCTGCAGCCGGAGCATCATCGTCGCGGTCGTTGCCGGCCGATTTGAACGGAAGGTAATACGGGTCGTTGCAGCACGCCTCGTCCCATGCTGCAGCCACAGGTCCATACCTGCCGAACTTCTCGTCTCTTGCCGGGGAAATGAATGAACCCACCCATTCCGGAACATCATCGTGCCATGTCCATCCGCAGACAAATCCATACGAGTGATTTGACAGGTACAAATGGTCCGGCTGATTTGGCTCGCTGGCCCCCACAAGCTCCATTTGCGCATAGTCGTTAGTGCCATATGTGCTCATGAAGTATGACCACAGCGTCGCACTTGGCGCCATCCCCTTCGCTTGCGCCTCCACACCAGATGCCGCAATGGTGCCCCCAACATGCGTCGCGTGGGGATTGTTCGGTTCCTGCGTGTAATCGACCACCCGGCCCCCAAACTCCTGATGAGTTGTCTTTACACTACCCGCGTCCCACACACCAACTGTAATGCCTGCGCCATCGAGACCATATGTCGCTGGAGGCTGCAGGAGATTAACGCCGGTGGAAATGGCTGCATTCTCGTTATATGTTTCATAGTAAATGGGGTGATCGCCCTCGAATCCGACGAGCTCGAAGTAAGACCTGCCTCTTATACCCTTGGTCTTCATCCCCCCTCTTCTGGCTCTTCGCCAGGCATCTTCCTTGGCAGCCTTGCCCTCTTCCTTGAGTTCGCGGAGCTTTACAGCGCGCAGGGCTTCATCTGGACGGCCGCCCTCACCGCCAGTCTTTGCCATCACGGCATAAGCGAGGGGGCCCGATACGAGACAAATCGCCAGCAGCAAAACAAAAGACCGCAAACGTATTATCCGCATCAGGCAAAACGACGCATCCCCAAATAGGATATAATATGATGCCTTCCGAATGATGCCTCCCATGGACAAAGAGGTTCCGTCGGCTGCCCTGCATTCAACTGCTACCTATAATACACAAAACGACGCCCATGGTTCAAGGAATTTCGCCCCGAAACGCCCCCTCCGCCGCGTCAAGTCCTTGCTCCAAGGCCAGTTATGCCAGCCGTTCATTCATCTCTTCCGCCTGACGGATTGCCGACAGGGCATCCGACTGGGCAGCCAGACAGCCGTCGAAGCCCTGTTGCCTTAGGGCCGCCTCCTCAGAAGGGCTGAAGCTGTTAGCAACAGCTACCAGGCGCACACCTGTCAGATCCGCGTTGCTGCGGATTTCCCGGCATATGGCGCGGGCATCAATAGTCGGTGAAAGAAGACTCACAAATACGGTATCCGGCATGAACTTGTGGATTGCCAAGCCGGCCTCGAAGCTGCTCCGCACCACGCTGACCTCGTAGCTGTCTTTGAGCCGCTTGATGAGCTTGCTGGCCGTGTCGGTGCCCTCCATGACCACCAATGCCCGGTTCGACCCCGTCTCGAGCTGCTCTGTGGGCATGCCGTGCGCTTTCATGAACCTCAGAAGCTCGGCAAGCGGTATCCGACGGTCGCGGGAGCCGGGTATCCTGTAGCCCTTCAGCCGGCCGCTGTCGAACCACTTCGTTACTGTCCGTGGCGCCACCTTGCAGATGCCCGCCACCTCGCCTGTGGTCAGTATCTCTTTTGTCTTGCCCATAGTAGTTCCCCGTTCTATTCGGCCTTTTGATCGACATATTTGGGGGGGATTATCACACCCGTGGGCAAAAACGGCCCTCAGGCAGGCCTCGCCGTCCGTGCAACATACTTTTGGTCCTATAACTATCCGCATACTCCCTATTATCGCTACCGCCTACCTTCAGCAGCCGTGCCTGGCGCAGCCCAAGTCTCGGAGTACCTCCGCCGGTAGTGTTTGTTTTTGCTTGACCGCCAATCCTGGCCGATGTATCATTAGGTTCTAACCGGAAGGCTGTTGGCGCCATCTTGCCGCCACTGGCTCGCCGGTAGAGTCGTTGTTTTTGTAGTGTTTTTTTGAGTGTTCGCAAGAGGACAGACTAGGCGATAGAACGCTTTGGTCACCGGGATACGCGAGTAGTTGAAAAGAAGGCTGTGGTCGGAGCTAACGGAAGTTCTGGCATTTCGAAGATCGATATCTGAAAATCGACAACAATGTGTCGAATTGAATTGAAAACGCTGATTTCGGCAGACAAATGTACTTGCTCGCAACGTGATCAGGACGCATCCTGATACACGTGGCGATTCCGTTCTACGAGCATACCTTCGTATCAGGCATACCACAAACTGTGGTTACAGCTGTCACCGTGAGGTGACGGAATGTGTCTTTCGTGTCCTACGCCTTTCCCCTTCGTTCACTCTATTACATCCGCTGTAGCGCACCGTGTGCGCAGAGAGAAAGGTGAGGTTAATGAATATACTTGGAACTTTGGCATTTGATATCGCGATTGCCGTCATAGTCGGCATCGCTGTTGCGGCCGTCATCATATATGCCGGCCTCAAGAAGATGGGCGCCTCGAAGCTAAAGGCGATTGAGGAAGAACAGAAAGGTCAGATCGAATCAGCAAAAAGGGAAGCCGAGAACGTAGTCAAAGCCGCACATATTGAGGCTGGCGAGGTCACGCTCAGGAAGAAAGAGGAATTCACCAATGAGGTCAATCAGGTCCGCGCAGAGCTGCGCGAAGCTGAGAAGCGCCTCAGCAAGAGAGAAGATCTCGTCAACAATCAGGTTGAGCAGCTTGACCAGAAGGAAAAAGAGCTTAAGAGCCTCCAGAAAGGTATCGACAAGCAGCAGTCCTATCTGGCCGAGAAGGACAAGCAGCTCTCCGCCCTTCTCATCCAGCAGAAGAACGAGCTGCTCAAAATATCTGCAATGGACTCTGAATCGGCCAAGAACCTCCTGCTCAAACGACTCGAAGATGAATGCGAACATGAGATGTCGGTCGTCATACAGCGGAAGCTCGAAGAGGCTAAGGAAATGGCCGATCAGAAGAGCCGCGAGATAATCTCCTCAGCCATCCAGCGTTATGCGGCCGAGCAGACGTGCGAGGTGACCGTCTCGACCGTCGACATCCCCAACGACGATATGAAGGGCCGCATCATCGGCCGCGAAGGCCGCAACATCCGCGCCTTCGAGAAAGCGACCGGTGTTGATGTTATCGTCGACGACACACCCGGCGTCATCGTCGTCAGCGGCTTCGATCCGGTGCGTCGCGAGGTTGCCCGTCTCTCGATGGAGAAGCTCATCCAAGACGGTCGTATCCATCCCGCTCGCATCGAAGAGCTCGTCGAGCAGGTCCGTGAGGAAGTCAAGCAGAAGGTGATGCAGGTCGGGAAAGCCGCCACCGTCGAGGCTGACATCCGAGGCCTCAATAACAAAATCGTCTACACCCTTGGCACCCTCGAATTCCGCACCAGTTACGGCCAGAACGTGCTGCGTCACAGCCTTGAAGTCGCCTTCCTGGCCCAGGTCATGGCTGATGAGCTCGGACTCGACGGCACTATCGCGCGCCGGGCCGGCTTCCTCCATGATATTGGCAAGGCTATGGACCACGAGGTCGAAGGTGGTCACCCCGCCATCGGTGCCAATTTCCTGAAACGCTACAGTGAATCGCCAATCATCATAAACGCCGTCGAGGGCCATCATGGCGATGTCCCGCCGGATAACCCCTATACGCCGCTGATAGCCGCCGCAGATGCCATCAGTGCCTCGCGCCCCGGCGCAAGGCGCGAGACCCTTGAACGCTATATCAAGCGGCTCGAAAAGCTCGAAGAGATCGCCCGCAGCTTCAAAGGCGTTGAGAACTGCTACGCGATACAGGCCGGCCGTGAGATCCGCGTCATAGTTGACGCCAACAAGATTGACGACGATTCAGCAACGAAAATAGCCCGCGATATCGCCAAGAAGATCGAGGACGAGATGACATACCCCGGCGAGATCAAGGTCACCCTGCTCCGCGAGGTACGCTGCGTCGAATATGCCAGGTAATGTAAAATGCAGCGGGCCCCGCACAGGCCGTTGCGATCCTTCTTAGGGATGAGAGGCCTATGAAGATAAACGTACTCTGTATTGGCGATGTGGTCGGCCGACCCGGCAGGAACATGATAGCCGGGAAGCTTCGCTCGCTTGTTCGCGATAACGAGGTCGACTGCGTCATTGTCAACGCCGAGAATGCAGCCGGCGGCTCCGGCTGTACTCCGCAGATACACGACAAGATGATCAGATACGGTGCGAATCTCATCACCCTCGGCGACCACACCTATCGCAAGCGAGATATAATCCCTACGCTCGAGAACGCCGCAGACATCGTCCGACCCGCCAACTGGAGCCCCGCGGCGCCGGGGAAGGATTTCGCCATTTATACAACTGCCAAGGGCCCGACTGTCGGCGCCTTCGCCCTTCTCGGCCGCATCTTTATGAAACCGGCGGATTGCCCCTATAGGGCAGCCGATGCCATCATCGGTAAACTCAAACACAAGGCCGACATCATCTTTCTTGATATCCACGCCGAGGCCACGTCCGAGAAGATCGCCATGGGCTACTATCTCGACGGCCGCGTCTCCTGCGTCTTCGGCACCCACACCCACGTCGTCACCGCCGATGAATGCATCCTCCCCGGCGGTACCGCATATATCACCGACATCGGTATGAGCGGCCCGCACGACTCCGTTCTTGGCCGCCGTAAGGAAAGCGTAATCAAGTCCTTCACGACTCAGATGCCGGTCCCGTTCGAGGTCGCTACCTCGGACGTACGCATCAACGGCATCCTGGTCACCGTCGACAGCCACACGAAACGCGCCGAGAGTATCAAGCGCATCTGCGTGGTTGCCCCCGCCGGAACCGAAGATACCGTCACCTATGATGCCGACGATGGCAAACCGGAGTATCTCAACACCTTCTGACATCTGCGATTTTCTTTCACGTTGAAGTTGCCGCCGCAGCGGAATATAATCTGCTGCTATATATGGCTGCCAACCGCAGGAAAGAAGAACGCGTCTTCACCGTCGCACAGGTCAGCGCCTTGATAAAGGTCGCGCTGGAGGGCTCCCTGCCTCCGCGCCTCACAGTCGTCGGCGAGATAAGCGATTGGAAACGTCACGCTGCCAGCGGTCACTGCTATTTCTCCCTCAAAGATGAAGCCTCGATACTCCCCTGCGTGATGTGGAAGAGCAGCTTCGCGGATGTCAAGTTCAAACCCGAGAGCGGCCTGGCCGTCCTTGCCCGAGGCCACATCGATGTCTATCCACCTCAGGGCAAATATCAGTTCTATGTCGATAGCCTTGTCCCGGCAGGTCAGGGTGCGCTTCAGCTGGCGTTCGAGCAGATGAAGGAGCGTCTCGAAAAGGAAGGACTCTTCGACCCTGTACACAAGATGCCTCTGCCCGCTTACCCTTTCCGCATCGGCATCCTGACAAGTGAGTCCGGCGCGGCTCTCCACGACATCACCGACAGCATGCAGCAGCGATGGCCGCCTGCGCATCTCTTCCTCTATCCCGTCCCCGTCCAGGGCGAAGGTGCTGCCGAAGCCATCGCAGCCGCCATCAAGTATATCAACCGCAGAAACACTCAGCTCAGGCTTGACCTCCTCATAGTCGGCCGCGGCGGCGGGTCGCTCGAGGACCTGTGGGCCTTCAACGAAGAAGTCCTTGCCCGCGCCATCTTCGCCTCGAAGATACCCATCATCTCAGCCGTGGGTCACGAAACCGATTTCACTATCGCCGATTTCGTTGCAGACATGCGCGCCTCGACACCGACTCGTGCAGCCGTCGAGGCCTGTCCTGACATCCGCGATGTCCTGGCAAGCTTCGATACCGCGCAGAAGCGCCTGGCCGCAGCCGTCAACGGCTCCCTGACCATCGCCTCTCAGCAGCTCCGGACCGTACGAGCCTCGGCAGCATTCAGAAACCCTCGCCTGGCTGTCAATCTTGCCAGCCAGAGGCTTGATGAGAACTCGCTCCGCCTCCCTGCAGCCGTCAGGAGCTCGATCTCGTCACTCCGGGAGAAGCTGACCGTCCTGCACGAGCGAGTCGCGCGCATCGAGCCACACCGCTTGATGGCTGCACGCAGGGCTCATCTGATAACCGCGGCCGGTTTGATTACGGATGCCTTGCGAAAGCGCTCGTCTGCTGCTCAACTGCTTCTGGCACGCTATGAAGACTCCGCAAAGGCGGCAGTCCGAAAGAGGCTGTCCGACTCGCAGCTCAGACTCGCTGCCGCGGAGAATCGCCTTGCAGCACTTGACCCGCGCTCTGTGCTCACGCGCGGTTACACCATCACGAGGAACAAGCGTACAGGCAAGGTCGTACTCAAAACCATAGATGTCGAACCCGGCGACCTGATGCTCACTGAACTTGCCGACAGGAATTTCGTTGAAAGCCAGGTCAAAACCCGTCAGAATAGACAGAGCAATTGAGGCTTACAATGGCTAAGAGCGAAGATAAAACAGATATAGGCAAACTGAGCTTCGAAGAGGCTATCAAGGCCCTCACAGATATTGTCACAAAGATTGAACAGGGCCAGATACCCCTCGAGGCCAGCCTTGAGCAGTACGAAAAAGGTATGTCGCTCATCAGGCACTGCAGGACCATCCTGCAGGACGCCGAGAAGCGCATCGACAGAATAACAAAGCAGGACTCCGATCCTGCCGACAAGAAAGAATGAAGGCAGGCGCGTTTAATAAGCGCGCCTGATACTATACGAAACTCGCGAGCGTGGCGGAATTGGCAGACGCGCCAGGTTTAGGTCCTGGTACCCAAAAGGTGTGGAGGTTCGACTCCTCTCGCTCGCAGTCCCGCTCGTGCCGCAGCACACTCCTATGAACACAGAGCTTAAGCGATGCGTCATCCCAGATATAGGCGAAGTGCCATTCAGGCGCTCACGCCGTGCTAAACATATCAGTGTCACCGTCGACCTCCGCAGAGGCGTGACAGTCACCGTACCGCCCCATGTACCCTTTGATCAGGCCCGCCGTTTCATGCTCTCGCGCATCCCATGGGCGAAGCGCCACCTCGCAAGAATAGTCCAGCTTCGCTCGAATGCCGAGCCTGCTGCCGCGCCTGTCGACCGTCGCCATGCGCATTCCATCCTTGCGCCTCGGACCCGAGAGCTCGCCGGCCGTTACGGCCTCCGCTTCAACCGCCTTTTCGTGAAAAACCAGCGCACGCTCTGGGGCTCATGCTCCACTATGAACAACATCAACCTCAACGCCTCGCTGATCCGTCTGCCGCAGGAATTGCAGGACTATGTCATCCTGCACGAACTTGTGCACACCCGTGTGAAGGACCACTCGTCTGCCTTCTGGAGCGAGCTCTGCGCCATCCTACCAGCCGCAAAGACCCTCCGCCGCAAGCTCCGCAAGTACAAACTCGGCATGTCCTGATTCATGGAATAATCATACTTGCTCTTGCGGCTTGCGTATCCGTACGCTATTATATGCACCGAATGTGCTGCATCAGTCGTTGTCTACTTAGGGGGTCCGACATGCTGCAAAAAAGCGTTTTCCTGCTGTTTTTACCACTTCTGTTGCTCTGTTCCTGTCCAAATCGTGAAGCCGCGACTGACAAGAATACGAGCGACAAAAACGTGAACAATATTCAGCCAAAGGGGGAAACCATGACCGTCGAGATAACAAGCCCGGCCTTCACAAACGAACAACCCATCCCTGTGAAACACAGCGGCCTCGCCGAGAACCTCTCGCCAGCGCTCAATTGGACTGCCGGCCCCGAAAGCACACAGTCCTATGCCATTGTCTGTGACGATCCCGACGCGCCCACCTCTCAGCCCTGGGTCCACTGGGTCATCTACAACATCCCGGCCGATGTCACGAGCCTCCCCGAAGCCGTCCCGACGACGCCGACCCTTTCGTCAGGTGCGGCTCAAGGCCGGAACGATGCCGGCCGCAGCGGTTATACCGGCCCAAGACCGCCCTCCGGCACGCATCGCTACTATTTCAAGCTCTATGCCCTGGATAGCAAACTCGACCTTGCGCCCGGCGCCACAAAGAATGAGCTGCTCAAAGCGATGAAAGGCCATATCCTGGCCGAAGGCGTCCTTATGGGCACTTTCGCCCACCGGTAGATGAAGCGGCGGCCTTCCGGGGGATCGTACCATTCTGGAGAACAGAGACATGGACAAAGCAGCCCTTATGAACAAGCTCGAGGACCTTCTGGATGATTCAAAGACAGGCATACTTGCGACAACTGATGTATCGGGCCATCCGCATATAAGGTGGATGACGCCGATCATACTCAAGGGCCGGCCCTTTACCCTTTATTGCGTGACACATCCCGCCTCCCACAAGGTCGCCAACCTCGCCGAACACCCCGAAGTCCAGTGGATGGTCCAGAACCGAGCGCTTACCGAGATAGTCACGCTTAAAGGCTCTGCCAGGATTGTCGACAACCCGGCGATGAAAACCGAGATCCTCGAGGCTCTCGGTCATCGATTGACCGTCTTCTGGAACGTCAACATCGATAAGACTGAGCTTGTCATCCTTGAGACTGTTATCGATGAGGCCGTCTATTTCAGGCCTATGAAGGGCTTCGAAGAGAGCGTCAACTTCGCGGGAGCCTGAGCAATGGCAAGAAAGCGACCAGCACATGATTCTGAACTCATGCGAGGCCTTCTTCGCACCATGGTTCTCATACGTCGCTTCGAGGAGCTCGCAGCCAAGATGTACGGCCTTCGCAAGATCGGCGGTTTCTGTCACCTGTATATAGGCCAGGAGGCGGTCGCAGCCGGCGCCATCGCAGCCGTCGACCTGGCTAAAGACTATGTCATAACTGCATACCGGGACCACGGCCATGCCCTTGCTTGCGGCATGGATCCCAACATCGTCATGGCAGAGTTGTACGGCAGAGCTGCCGGCTGCTCGCGAGGCAAAGGCGGCTCAATGCATCTCTTCGACGCTTCGCGCCACTTCCTTGGCGGACATGGCATTGTCGGCGCCCACATCCCGCTCGCCGCCGGCTTTGCCCTCAAGATAAACTACAGCTCCGAGAACGGCGTTGTGCTTTGCTTCTTCGGAGATGGGGCCATACACCAGGGCTCATTCCACGAGACACTTAATATGTCACGTCTGTGGGAGCTGCCCGTCGTCTACATCTGCGAGAACAATCAGTACGGTATGGGCACTGATTTCCGGCGAGTATCCGCGGTACCCGATTTCTCAAAACTTGCCGCATCCTATGATATGCCCGGCACGCAGGTCGATGGCATGGATGTCCTGGCCGTACACGACACGGTCGCTTCAGCCGTCAACTTCGCCAGGACGGAGAAAAGGCCCTCGCTCATCGAGGCCGTGACATATCGCTACATGGGCCACTCGATGAGCGATCCTGCGACCTATCGCACCAAAGAAGAACTCGCCGAGCATCGCAGACAGGACCCCATAGTCATCCTGAAAGAACGCCTCGTCGAGTGGAAGCTGCTCGATGAACGGCAATATGATGCGGTGGACGGTGAATGCAAAAACCTCGCTCAGAAGGCTGTGGAATTTGCAGAAGCTGCCCCGCCGCCCGAACTCGACACCATGTACGAGGACCTCCATGTATAGGAGCGATTCATGCCGAATATGACCATGCGAGAGGCTCTTCGTGCAGCCATCGATGAGGAGATGGAGCGAGACGAGCGCGTCCTGCTCATCGGCGAAGAGGTCGCCCAGTATAACGGGGCATACAAAGTGAGCATGGGCCTGCTTGACAAATACGGCCCTCGCAGAGTGATAGATACCCCCATCACAGAGGAAAGCTTCACCGGCATCGGGATCGGTGCCGCAATGGCCGGCCTGAGGCCCATCGTCGAATGGATGACGTTCAACTTCGCCTTCCAGGCGTTTGACCAGATTATCAACAACGCCGCCAAGATGCGCTACATGTCCGGCGGTCAGTTCACCCTCCCAATAGTCTTTCGCGGTCCCAACGGCCCGGCCGAATGGCTGGCCTCACAGCACTCGCAAGCATGTGCAGCCTTCTACACGCACATACCCGGCCTCAAGGTCCTCGCGCCTGCCACCCCCGCCGACGCGAAGGGCCTCCTCAAAAACGCTATCCGAGATGACAACCCCGTCGTTTTCCTCGAGGGCGAATTGATGTACGGCTGGAAAGGTGAAGTGCCCCAGGGCGAGCATCTTGTCCCCATCGGCAAGGCCGACATCAAGCGACCCGGGGATGATATCACCCTCATTACCTTCGGCAAGCCCCTCAGGATCGTTATGGAGGCATCTGCCGAGCTGGAGAAGCAGGGCATCGACCCCGAAGTGATTGACCTCCGCTCGCTTCGTCCGCTTGATGCGCAGACCATAGTCGCCTCGGTCGCAAAGACCTGCCGCTGCGTCATAGTCGATGAGTCCTGGCCGGTGAATGGCTTCGCCTCTTACATCGGGTACACTGTATCGCAGCGATGCTTCGATACCCTGGACGCTCCTCCTGCGCTGTTAACCGCCGAAGATATACCCATGCCTTACAACCACACCCTCGAACTGGCCGCCCTGCCGTCAGTCGACAAAGTCATCGACGCCGTTAAGAAGACCCTCTACATTGAATGAGGAACAGATCATGGCCGAGAAGATACCGATGCTTGCCCTCTCACCCACAATGGAACAAGGCACTATCGTCACCTGGGTGAAAAAGGAAGGCGAGCCCGTCAAATCCGGTGACATACTCTGCGAGGTCGAGACCGACAAAGCAACGATGGAGTACGAGACCTCCACCGAAGGCACACTTCTCAGGATAATTGCGCCTGAAGGCTCAAAGGCGTCTGTGGGCGACACCATCGCCATCATCGGCTCTGAAGGTGAGGATATCTCGTCTCTTCTGAAGGATATCAGGCCCGCAGCCAAACCCCAGGCAAAGGCGCCTGAGCCGAAGCAAAAGAAAGAGAGCAAGGAAGAAGCCAAACCGAGTCCGGGGCCCACAACAAAGCCTGTGCCAACACCTTCCCCCGCCGGTCGCATAAAGGCAAGCCCGCTGGCTCGCAAGCTTGCCGCCCAGCTTGGTCTCGGACTTGACGCTATAGAAGGCACCGGCCCCGCAGGCCGAGTAGTCGAGCGGGATATCATCGCCGGTGCCGCTGCTCATCCGGCCACTGCACATCACGCCCCTGTCCTGGGCGAAGCACCCGGTCTGAAGGATGAGACCATACCTCTCTCCGACAAGCGACAGGTCATAGCAAAACGCATGTCTGAGTCCGCTTTCTCTGCCCCGCATTACTACCTGACCATATCCGTCAACATGGATGCCATCGTCGCCGCCCGTCAGGAACTCAAGGAATCGGGCCAGTCCGTATCCCTCAACGCCTTCTTACTGCGCTTCGTGGCCGAGGCCCTCAAACACAACCCGATCGTCAACTCCACATGGAAAGGCGACAGCATCGTCCGCCACGGCCACGCGGATATCGCGCTTGCCGTCGCCCAGCCGGACGGCCTGGTCGCCCCCGTCGTCCATGGTTGTGACGAGAAAACGATCTCCCAGATAGACTCCGAGCTTCACCCCCTCATCGATGCTGCCCGTGCAGGTAAGCTCTCATCCGAGGATTACGCCGGCGCCACTTTCACCGTCTCCAACCTCGGTGCCTTTGAGATTGACCACTTCACAGCCATAATCAACCCGCCCGCCAGCGCTATCCTTGCTGTCGGCAGGATGCAGCCGACGCCAGTCGTGAATCCTCACACAGGCACCATCGAGCCGCACACAATGATGAACCTCACCCTCTCCTGCGACCATCGCGTCATCGATGGCGCAGTGGGTGCGAAATTCCTCCACGACCTCAAAATACTCCTCGAATCCCCCGCCCTTGCACTCCTTTAGTATCGCTTTTCCGACTTGCAGCCGCCTCCCAGAAGCGGTAGAATCACGTCCGAAACAGGCTCGGAGGAGTGACCGAGCGGCTTAAGGTGACGGTCTTGAAAACCGTTGTACCGAAAGGTACCGGGGGTTCGAATCCCTCCTCCTCCGTTTTTTCGCCAGAGGCGGAAAAACAAAGCAATCGAGATTCGAGAATCGAGATTGCGGTCTACTTTCTATTGTCTACTCTCTTGAGTAGCTCTGGATTCAGGTTTGCATTCTCAAGGAGTGAGCTTGCAGCCACAGAAACAGTTCCTTATACCTGTCAGAGAACACCATCGGCGCTCCGGCTCATTCCGCTGGCCATGCACAACGTATCTATCTCCCTGTTCAGCGGCCGACCGCCTCCCTCTCTCCCAGCTTGCCGCCGACCTCGAGAAGCTCCATCAGGTCAAAACGCGTATCGGTGCCGGTCGTGCACCGGCCCTTAGCGTGATTCATGATAGCACCATCGCCAACCCTGAAGCCTATCGCATCCAGATATTGCCTGCTGCTATAACGGTCCTCTCTTCTTCCGACGCCGGAGCATACTACGCCATTCAGACCCTTCGCGACATGCTCGCCTTCAGCGAGAACACCCTCCCCTGCTGCACCATCAACGACTGGCCCGACTTTCGTCGCCGCGGTATCTACCACGACTGCTCTCGCGGTAAAGTGCCAAAGCTCGCAACGCTTCTCGCTCTCGTCGAACGGCTGGCACACTGGAAGATAAACGAACTCCAGCTCTACATCGAGAACACATTCAGATTCAAACGCCACCCAACCATCGGCAAAGGCTACAGCCCCTTTACACCAGCGGAGCTGCGCAAGCTTCAGGCCCACTGCGACCTTCATCACATCCGCCTCGTCGGCTCCCTCGCCAGCTTCGGCCACATGGAAAAGACCCTCGTCCTCCCCCATTACATTCACCTTGCCGAATTGCCCGGCTTCCGTGGCTGGCCCGGCGGCACCACCCTCTGCCCAACCGACCCTCGCTCCACCAAACTCATCTCCGAGCTCTATGACGAATTCATCCCCATCTTCAAGGCCGAAGACTTCAACGTCTGCGGCGATGAGCCGTGGGAACTCGGCCAGGGCCGCAGCAAGCGCACTGCCAGCCGCATCGGCGCGCCGCGCGTTTATCTCAACTACATCCTTAAGCTTCACAAGCTCTGCCGCAGGTACGGCAGACGGATGAACATGTGGGCCGATATCGTCCTCCGGCATCCCGGACTCCTGCCCGAGTTGCCCAAGGATATCGTCCTTCTCAACTGGGAATATGAGCAGGATGGCCCCCGTCTCAAGAACACGAAGGATATCGCCCGCGCAGGTTTGCCCTTCATGGTCTGCCCCGGCACAAGTTCGTGGAACACCCACGGCTCGCGACTCCGCAATGCCATCGCCAATGTCACTGAAGCTGCTCATCAGGGCGCGACGCACGGCGCCGAAGGCCTCCTCAACACCGACTGGGGTGACAATGGCCACCGTAACTTCCTCGGTATCTCCCTCCACGGCTTCGCCCATGCCGCCGCACACGCATGGAACCACCGCGCTGTCAACAATGCGTCATTCACCGGAACTTTCTGCCGCAGGCTCTTCGGCGCTGCCGGGGCAAAGCTCGTAACGCCTCTGAAAACTCTCGGCTCAACGTATCTCACCTGCGGCGCCCCTTACAGGAATGAGTGCGCCCTCTATCATGCCCTCTTCGAACCTCTTGCCGACCCGCAGCGCCAGACCCGGATATCTCGTCTCACCGCCAGCGGTTGCCGAAAGGTGATTGCCCAGCTTCATGACCCCGACATCTGGCCGCTGCCCACCCCCGATATGGACAAGTTCGAAGCCCTTGCGCTTCGCGAGTTCCGCCTCGCTGCAGCCATGGACACCCTCGCGGCCCAGCGGGCCCTTCTCGCTAAAGATATCGCCGCCGGAAAGACCGTCGCCTCGTCACGCCTGCGCAGTATCGCCGCCGACACGCGCACAATTGCCGACTTCTTCGCCGCCCTCTGGCTGGCCGGCAACAAGCCCTCCCGCCTGCGCGATAACACCGTGCTCTTCAAACGTATCGAAACCGAAGCCTTGGAGCTCGTTAGACATTGATGTCGCCTTCTTCAATCCAAAATCCAAAATCCAGAATCCAAAATCGCGTGACCCTCAGGGTCGCAGGCCTGATGTCCGGAACCTCCGCCGACGGCATAGATGTCGCCATCGTCGATTTCGCTCGCAAGAGCCTCTCCATCGTCGCTTTCGGTACGTATCCATATCCATCGCCTGTCAGGGAGAAGATCCTGGCGATGCCTCACGATGGGACAACCGCAGAAGTCTGCCGACTCAACTTCCTCCTGGGCGGGCTTTTCGCAGATGCGCTCATGCATCTGTGCAAACGCAGCCGAGTCCCGCTATCATCCATCTACCTCATCGGCTCGCACGGCCAGACCATCTATCACGACCCCCGCGGCTTCCGCTCCCGCACGCGTCTCATCCGCTCCACCCTTCAGATTGCCGAGCCCTCCGTCATCGCCGCGCGGACAGGTATCACCACCGTCGCTGACTTCAGGCCCGCGGATATCGCCGCCGGCGGCCAAGGCGCGCCCCTCGTCCCTTACGCCGACTACTTCCTCTTCTCACATCGCGGAAAGAACCGCGTAATCCAGAACATCGGCGGCATCGCCAATCTCACCTGGCTGAAGGCCGGCGGAAGTACCGGTGACATCATCGCCTTCGACACCGGCCCCGGCAATATGGTCATCGACCGCGCCACTCATAATGTCACAAAGGGTCGCCTGGCCTTCGACAAGAACGGCCGCCTCGCATCAACAGGTACCGTCAGCAGGCCGCTCTTACAGAGACTTATGAACCACCCATATCTTCGAAAACGCCCTCCTAAGACCACCGGCCGCGAGACCTTCGGGCATGACTTCACTGATGCGTTGCTTCGCAAAAGCCGCCTCTCGCTGGCGGATTTCGTAGGCACTGTCACTGCCTTCACAGCCCACTCAATCGCTGATGCATACCGCCGCCTCCTGCCGCAATACCCCGATGAGGTGATACTCTGCGGCGGCGGCGCCCGCAACCCGGCGCTTGTTGACATGCTGAGAAAGGAGCTTGCCCCGGCCGCCGTCCTGCTCACCGATGACCTTGGCATTGACGCCGACGCGAAAGAGGCTGTCTCTTTCGCTATCCTCGCCAGAGAGACAATACGCGGCCGCCCCTCCAATGTCCCCTCCGCCACGGGCGCTCGCCGCTCCGCCATACTCGGTAAGATTGTCCCCGGAACCAGAACATGAAAGACCGCTCGAAACTCACGACCGAAAGACCCAACCCTCGCTCTCGCGCGCTCGATTCACTCTCCACGCTCGACATCATCGATGTCATCAATCGCGAAGATACACTCATCGCCGTTGCCGTTCGCAAAGAGCGCAAACGCATCGCCGCCGCCATCGAGCTCATCGTCAAATCCTTCCGCCGCGGCGGTCGCCTCTTCTACGTCGGCGCAGGCACCTCCGGCCGCCTCGGCGTCCTCGACGCCGCCGAATGCCCGCCCACCTTCGGCGTCCCGCGTACCCTCGTCCAGGGCATAATCGCCGGCGGCCGCCGCGCGCTCGTCCGCTCCGTCGAAGGCGCTGAAGATATCGAATCCGACGGCGCAAAAGAGCTGTCACGTCGCCGCCTCACCCCCCGTGACGTCGTCGTCGGCATAGCAGCCTGTGGCATCACCCCCTTCGTCCACGGTGCAATGAAGAAGGCCCGCAGGATTGGCGCCGCCACGGTTTTCATCACCTGCGCCCCCCAATCGAAGAAACTCATCCCAGCCGATATCATCATCAGTCCCGTCGTCGGCCCCGAGGTCGTCACCGGCTCCACACGAATGAAAGCCGGCACCGCCACAAAACTCGTCCTCAATACCCTCACTAGCACCTCAATGATCAGATGCGGCAAAGTCTATGGCAACCTCATGGTCGACCTTCGCGCCACTAATGCCAAGCTTCAGGACCGCTCCGAGCGCATCATAATACAGCTTACAGGTCTTTCACGCCCCGCCGCCCGTGCTCTGCTCAGGCGGGCTTCCGGCCGCGTCAAGGCCGCTGTAGTCATGCACCATCGCCGTGTCACCTTCGCGCAAGCCCGCCGGCTTCTCCGTCTCAATGACGAATCTCTCCGCAAGGTTATCGGGAAGTAGTTGATGGAAGAGATCTTCGCAAGACCGCTGTTCACCTCGCTCGGCCTTCTTGATGTCCTCGTGGTCGGCCTCTCTGTCGCCTTTCTGTTTCTCATCGCCTGGCTGGCCGGCCGCAGGGAAAGCGACACACGCGACTACTTCGTCGGCAAACGCTCCGTCCCCGCTGTCATTGCCTGTCTTTCGTTCGTAGCCACCGAGGTCTCTGCCGTCACCATCATGGCCGTCCCCGCAACCGCCTATTCGGAGAACCTCCAGTACCTCCAGTTCTTCATCGGCTCCGCCGCCGCGCGCATCTTTGTCGCGTTCCTCTTCATACCCGTATTCTACAAATACGACTGCACCAGCATCTACGAATTCCTCCGTCATCGCTTCGGCCGCCAGACCCAGTATGCCGGTTCCATCTTCTTCTTCATCACGCGTCTGCTCGCCTCCGGCGTCCGCCTCTACGCAGCCTGCCTCGCCATCTCCCTCATCATGGATTGGACACTCGCCCAGACGCTCCTCCTCTTCACCATCGTCAGCATACTCATGATAGGTTTCGGCGGCATCAAGGCCGTCGTCTGGGCCGGAGCCTACGAAGCCCTTGTCTTCATCCTTGCCGGCCTGAGTGTTTTGTTCTATATCTACTGGCACATCGACGGCGGCATCGCCGAAGTCTGGCGCATCGCCGGTGAGCACGGTCGTCTCTCCCTCTTCAACTTCAGACTCGATTTCTCCGACCCCACCACCTTCTGGGCCGGCACCATCAACGCCTTCTTTCTCGGCCTGGCCGTCTTCGGCGCCGACCAGGAGCTTGTCCAGCGCCTCCTCACCGTCGAAACCCGCAGATCCTCCCAGAAAGCCATCATCGGCACCATCGCCGCCAGCCTCCCCATCCTGCTCATATACATCCTCATCGGAACGCTTCTCTTCGTCTTCTATGCGCAGAACCCGACCATCTCTGTCCCGCAGGAATCCAAGGAAATCCTCTCCCACTTCATAACTAACGTGCTGCCGTTCGGCCTCAAGGGCCTCATCCTCGCCGCCATTATCCTGGCCAGCATCGATTCGCCCCTCAGCTCGCTCGCCTCATCATTCATCACCGATATCTATCGCCCCCTCATCAATCGTAGAGCCACCGAGCGGCATTATCTCATTGCCTCCCGCATCACGGTTGTCCTCTTCGGCATCATCCTCGCCCTCATTGCCTTCGCCTGCCAGCCGGTCAAGAACATCCTCTGGTTCGCCTTCCAGATAGTCGGTATTACCGGCGGCCCCGTCCTCGGCATCTTCCTGTTGGGTATTCTCACAAATGCACGCTGCAATCGCACAAATATCACGGCCATGGTTCTTGCAGCTGTCTACATGGCTGCTCTGCTTGTCTATGGCAAACTCGGATGGGTATCCATCGGCTGGAGCTGGCTCATCGTCATTGGCACCCTCATCACTTTCACTCTCGCCTGGCTCCTCGCCCTCGCCTCAAATCGCGGTAATCGGCCGGAGCCTACCTTACCTGGTAACTAGATCCTGCTCTCCACTGCGAGCCTTTTGACTGCTGCCATATCCACCTTCCCCGACCCTAATAGCGGTATCTCCTTCACCTTCACGTATGCGTTCCGGCCCGGCCGCCACATATTCGGCAACTTGCTGCCTGAGATTATCTCATTCAGCTTCTCAACTGTCACATGCATCTCGCTGAAGACAACTATAAGCTCCTCCCCCTTCTTCTCGTCCGGCACACCCGTCACCGCGACTACCTTCTCTTCTGTGCCCAGTCCCGCAAGAAGCACATCCTCAACCGCCCCGTGTGGCACCATTTCCCCGCCTATCTTGCTGAACCGCGATATCCTGTCTGTTATTGTCACGAACCCATCCTCGTCTACTTTTGCCACATCCCCCGTGTTATACCATCCATCCTTCACAACCTCCCCCGTTGCCTCCCGGTCTATCCGATCCTCGATCTTCCCGCCCTTTCCTGTACCCTGTCTACTGACTGCCTGTTCCTGCACGCTGTACGCTGTAAGCTGTACGCTCTCAATGTCTCCTCTCTTCATGTATCCGAGCATCACATTCGCTCCCTTCACCCAGAGCATCCCCTCTTCCCCGGGCTTGGCCTCGCGCCCTGTCTCGACGTTCACTATCTTCACCGCCACACCCGGTATCGGATGCCCCACCGTTCCCGGCTTGTTGCCCACCTGATACACGCCATCCGCCTCGACGTCCGGCACATTCACGCACACCACCGGCGAAAGCTCTGTTGCCCCATACCCTTCAAGCGGCCTCACTCCGAACTTCTCATGGAAAGCCTCCGCCAGCCGTTCCTTCAGTTTCTCCGCCCCGCCGACAACAAGCCGCAAAGCCTTGAAATCCTCGGCTTCGGTGCGCCTCAGGTAATGCATAAGGAACGTCGGCGGCGCAAACAGCACCGTTGAGTTGTTCTCTCTGACGCTCTGACCCACCGCCTTCCCATCCAGCGGGTTGGCCACATACCCTGCTGAGCATCCTGCTATCAATGGCAGCCACAGCCCGCAAGTGTACCCGAACGAATGGAAGAATGGGGCGACCCCGCAGAGATTGTCACCCTTGCCTACTCGCACGATCATCCGTATCCCCTCTATGTTTGACAGTATGTTGTGATGGCTCAGCATCACTCCCTTGGGACGACCCGATGACCCCGACGAGAATATCACTGTCGCAAGCGCATCCCCTTTCCTTTCATCACCTCTGCATACCAGGGCAATCGGCCACAGCTTCGCCCTGATATATGCTAGTGCTTTGCGCCACCCGGTCACACCGGCCAGGATATCCTCCAGCATTACCGACCCTTCCAGCTCGTCACTTATCCCGGCTTTCTCAA
>Ga0209164_1001722_pt1 | contig 26337 bp, 19 predicted proteins | sample MTBNYHSulfiMetaG_FD_187458 | JGI IMG/M metagenome (GOLD analysis project Ga0209164, IMG submission 187458) | Enrichment culture microbial communities from rom New York Harbor, USA that are MTBE-degrading - MTBE-NYH (New York Harbor Sulfidogenic)... | ecosystem: Environmental > Aquatic > Marine >... | reverse complement strand
AAAACCCTTAAAAGGCAGGCGTATGGGTTCCGAGATATGGTCTACTTTAAATTGCGACTCTATCATCTCCACACCCAGAGGTACTCATTAACCGGATGAACCAAAGAAGGGCCCCTCTGATCGCTAGGATTGTTGCAAGCCACTCTTTCAAGAAGCCTTTGCCGCACAGACTTCATGCGGCGCACACAGCGCCCTAAGGTGTGCACCGCAATGAAGACGTAGCATCGCGAATGGAACAAGATTTCAGAGCTATTTGCGAAATTCTCTGGAGCGTCGAGAAGAGCGCCGGTTCAAGATGAACATGAAAAGCAGGGCTGTAACAAAGGTCCCGGCAGATATGATTGACAGCCACTTCCAACTGATATCGGGCAGGCGGATCTTAGCTACGGTCTGCCAGGATCTTTTAAGCCAGCCGGCACGGTCGATCTCTTCGCGGCTGACCAGCGCAACAGTCTTCTTTGGCTGCTCGCCGACATAGAAAATCAGCTTCCCGATTGCCTGCTGATTGCTGACAGGTGCCGTGATATCAGGGGGCGCTTCAATTTCCGAACGGACCGCATTTTTTTCCTGCTGGGTTACGAGCAGCGTTGCCTCTTCCGCAGGATAGAGATCGAGGCTGTCTTTCAGCCCTTTCCAGACCTTGATGGTGCTGACCGCCTGTTCTTTGGGAAAAGGCTGGATGAGAGCGTAGTTCCTGAAGCCGTAGTTGAGCAGCTTCAACGCTTCGCGCTCCCTGATGCCGGGAGTCTTGGCCCCCATAACAACAGCCAAAAGGCGCATGCCGTCCCGTTCGCCCGTGGCCGACAGGTGATAGCCTGCCGCCGCTACGTAGCCGGTTTTCAGCCCGTCTACGCTCGGATCTTTAACGAGCAGCCGGTTGCGGTTGTGCTGAGTGATGTTGTTATAGGTATATTCACGCATGGAGTGATATTGTAGAGAATTGGGAAAGCGCTTCAAATAGGACGCATCCAGGATAGCCATATCGCGAGCCGTTGTCACCTGCCCCTCGGCGGGCAGTCCGTGGGGGTTTTGAAACTGGCTGTTGCTCATGCCCAGTTCTTGCGCTTTCCGGTTCATGGCATTGACGAACGCCTCCACGCTGCCGTACAGCTGCTCTGCCACAGCCACGCAGGCGTCGTTGCCGGAAACCACCGCGATGCCTTTAATGAGCTCATCAAGGCTCACCTTTGCGTTCACTTCCACAAACATCTTGGATCCCCCGGTGCGCCACGCTTTTTCACTGATGAAAATATCGTCGCTCAGACCGATGAGGTTCTTTTCCAGGCTTTCAAAGACCAAATAGAGCGTGAGGACTTTGGTGAAAGAGGCGGGTTCAATCACTTTGTCGGCATTGAATTCAAACAGGATGGTACCGGTGCTTACCTCCATTAAAACCGCCGATTCGGCGTTTATTTCCAACGGGGGCGGCTGCTGAGCCAGGCCGACGGCCGCATGCCATAGCAGACAGGTCACCAGACAAACTGTTGCGCAAAACCGAATGAATTTCCTGTGCATGATATCCCTCTTTCGGATCTGATTCGGTGGACGGGAGCTAAAGATGCCGGCACCGGCCGATTGCCGTCCAAAGGTTTGGTTCTAAGTCGGAACAGCACTGAATAGCCTTCTGAGTCGGATACGGGTTCATCTTATAGCTTCAATTGGGCAGTTTTACAAGTGTGCCGGCTTTGCCGGGTGCTTTTTGGGATTTTCGCTACTGAAGTTCTTCTTGACTCTTTACTAACAGCTTGTCCCGTTCGTAGATCGTTTTCGCCACTCTTTCCAGCTCCTCTTGGCTCCATGCCGGAGATAATCCCAATAGCTCAAAAGACTTTTGCAGAAACAGGACACCATTGTTCAGATCCGGTGAGGAAAGGCAACCGGTGATCGTGTAATATGCCCACACTTTGAAAGGCAAATTGTAGTTCTCTTGTTCGGAAAGCTCGATGAAATCGTATATGACTTCATCCCCCTCGGCGAAAAACACTCCCTTCCGCTTGATCGGAAGTGCCACCTCTTCCGAGCTTAATTCAAATCCGTATCTCTCCTGCAGGTAATCGCCGAGACTGACAATCTCATCCTCGGTGAAATACCGGCTGACGTCTTTTTTGAGCGCATTTAGATGGCGCTCATCCAATCGGTCCCAGTTCGCTATAAGATCCTCCCAGGGAGCTACGGGCTCAGGCCTTTCCACACAGTACCAGTTGAACTTAGCATCGTGATAGACCTGTCCCCTGCGGGTAATGTTGCCGGTCGAGTGTGCTCGAAACAGCCGAAGCGTACTATCCGTGGCGCTTCCTTTATTTCCTTTGCCTCCCTGGATGACTCGAAATTTTCTTATCATCGCTTCCGCCTCTTCGCCAATCGTTGAGCTCTAATCTAAGTTAATTTTAGTTCGCTTTTCTTCAACAGTGAATTGGAGGATGCGCACCGAGTGGAGCATACAAGCGGAAGAAGTAAAAGGATCCGTTATCCAGCTTTGCTGATAAACAGGACTTCTATCCGGTTACGCTTTAGCCTATACTAATGGGGGAAAAGAGTTCACTGAACTGGCTGCAAGCAACCGCGATCGGGTTCTTCGTCGAAACCGACGCCGCACTTCAAGGAGCTTAGTCGATGGTTAAAGCGAAAGACATTATGACGACCAACCCGATCACCGTATCTCCCCACACGGATATAACCCGGGCCGCGAGGTTATTGCTGGACCATCATATCAATGGCTTGCCGGTAGTCGATGACGACGAGAAGCTTGTGGGAATAATCTGTCAGAGCGACTTGATCACTTTGCAGAAAAGGATACGTCTTCCCTCGGTATTCACTCTTTTGGACACTTTCATTCCGGTCAGGTCGCCAAAGGCGATCGATAAAGAGATGGAAAAAATCGCCGCCGCTACAGTTGCCCAGGCAATGACGGACAAGCCTGTCGTGATCGGTCCGGAGACCGAACTGGAAGAGATCGCAACCTTAATGGTGGAAAAAAACCTGCATACTCTGCCCGTGGTGCAGGAGGGAAAGCTGGTCGGTATTGTGGGCAAAGAAGATGTCCTGGCAACCCTCATGCCCAGCCGGGAAGAGGCTTGAAGAAGCACACGCAGCAGTTTACCGGGTGAAAATCGGTGCAGCCGGATCAGGAGAACGTCCACAGGCCTTGATCGATCATGGAACCACTGACCTCTGTTTCCATGTGCTGCCCTCCCTGCGATAGCATACACCAACGTAGCTTTGCACACTTTGACTCATTTGGTCAGCACCTTTGCATGCAACCGCTCAGCAAAAAGCTCTTGACAGTGCGGCGGCCTTTGTTATAAAAACAGTGCTTCTTCAAGCCGATGTGCGCCCGTAGCTCAGGTGGATAGAGCGTCGGACTTCGAATCCGCAGGTCGCAGGTTCGAATCCTGCCGGGCGTACCAGTCGATTTGTCAAGCATGGGCCGTTAGCTCAACTGGTAGAGCAGCTGACTCTTAATCAGGAGGTTCGGGGTTCGAGTCCCTGACGGCCCACCAAGTAAATCAAGGACTTACAGAGATTGTCTGTAAGTCCTTTTTAGTTGGTGTGCATATAGTGTGCACAAATCCACACAAAATTTATGGCGGGTACCCGGCTTGGCAAAATGACCCGCCCCGCCGTGTAAGGATTAACCAAGAGGGCACCCCTTATCAACATTCCTTGTCTCTATTATGTGCATTGCTCCCCCCGAGCCTGTAAAGCATCAAATCCAGGCAGCGCCTCTTGAACCACTCCCTTTTATCATCAAATTCCTTTTGGCGTTCAGCGGGAATCATATTGGTAACATCCGCATTGGCGTTTCTGAGTTCATTGCACTTACTCCACCACTCATCATATCTGCTGAGAGGCAGCTTCGGCATTGAAAGCGCATCACCAACGACACTATCATAGATGAACACTGGCATTTCCGGGCAAGCAAAGAACATCAACTTTGATGCGGCAACAATGTTTAGCGGCCTGACACAGCCATTTTTTGAGCATCCTTTCATCCCGCCGAGTTCGGATATAAGAGCCCAGATAATGCTCTTATCCTTTGTATTCTGATATTTCATTCGCGCGGGGTTGACCCTGTGTTGCAAAAAATCGTTTATGCGGGGCGTCCAGGAAGGTATTCCACCACAAAAGCCTCGAACAATACTGTAACCACCGGTGCGCCTTGAGGGATTTTCATTATTATTGCTGGCTGCAAATCGCCCAAGCAATGTCTCGTCGATCTGGCATTGGGAGAGGCCCTCATAAAACTCCTTATCGTTTGCTTTCCAGAATCGACTCTGCCATCTTCCATCTTGAAAGCCGGTGTCTTTACCATCCCATTTCTGGATCGCATGTAAAACATCAACTTCCTGTATCATCCACTTTGACATGCAATTTCTCCTCTAAGTTCAGAGCAACTGACAAACTCAGATCAAGATTTAGTGACGCTACGTAATTTCATCAGAGAGTTATTTATACTATCTTCCCGCTTTCACGCACTTTCACTCGACCACCTGCGTCCAGTTCGATTAGAAGGTCGCTCTCCTCCATGGCGTCAGGTCGGTGCGTCACTATAAATAGGATCTTGTTTGCGGCACTTCTTGATAGCGAGGTCAAGATCTCATGAGCTGTTGGCAAATCGAGTGCTGAAGTCGGTTCGTCCAAAATTAAGATATCAGGATCAGGCACAAGGGCGCGTGCGATTGATAAACGCTGCTTCTGCCCTTCGGAAAGCGTCACACCACGCTCGCCCACTTTGGTTTGATAGCCATCCCTCAAACTGACAATGAAATCTTGTATTCCAGCTGTTCTTGCTGCTCGCTCAACCTGTTCATGAGTTGCAGCCGAATTGCCATAAATCAGATTTTCAATGATTGTTCCTGAGAAAAGCAGGTTTTCTTGCGGCACATATCCGAAAGATGCACGGATGGATCTCGTCTCTAGCTCCCTTGCAGGCCGACCGTTAAAAAGAATCTCACCTTCCGTTGGTTGATAGAATCTCAGCAACAGACTGATAAATGTCGTCTTGCCGGAACCGCTTGGTCCTAGAATGGTCACTTTTTGTCCAGCATTTGCTGAAAAACTCACCCCATCAAGCACTATTTTCTGCCTATTGTAAGAGAAGACCACCCCCCTGAATTCAACTCTTTTGACAGGCCTTGCCATTATTTCACCGGAATCGATATTGACTTCAGGAATCATGTGGAGCAAGCTGACGACTCGCTGCAAAGCGGCCCTCGAACGTTGGAATTGATGTTGGCTGGAGGCAAGAAACTTGGCAGGGGCATAGACATAGTCGAGGTATGCGATAAACGCCAAGAGCGATCCCAGCGTCCACGTATCCTTCACAACCAGATACGAGCCGAATCCCATTACCAGCAGTTTGGCGAAACCTGGCACGGCATTGATGGAGAGCTGGATGAGGCCGTTCAGTGATTGCTGTTCCAAGGCGATGCTATGGATCTGTCTGAGCCCTTGAATCAATTTTCCGATGGTGTCAATTTCTCTCGTAAACCCTTTGATCAGGGGTACGTTTGAAAAACATTCCTGAAAATTGCCGCTCACTTCGGCATGGCTTTCCATGGCATGATGACTCAAGATATAGGTTTTAGCCGAAAGATAGCTAGCGATAAGCCAGGTTATGGGAACGGTAAGAATTACCGGTAGAGCAATTCGCCACTCGAGATAAAAGAGAAACGCCACGCTGCCGACAAATTTGCACAATTGAGCCGCAAATTGCACCAGAGTTCCAGAGAAAAACCACTGAATCCACTGAACATCGTTTCGCAGCCTTGAGACCAAATAGCCGCTCTTTACGCTGTCGAAGAAGGTCTTTGGAAGGCTGATGGTCCTCTCCAGCACCTTCTTCTGAATGTCGATGGTCACCTCCTGTTGAAATTGGGTGAAGAAGAACTCCTGAAACTGGTTGGAAAGATTTTCGACCATTATTACCACGGCCCATAAGAGCAAAACCGGGATTATCAACCGCATTTGTCGGTTGATCAAGACGTTGTCCACCAAGAAGCGGAAGATCATGGGCTGAGGGAATGCGAGCCCTGAAGCTAGGAGCAGAAAAACGGCTCCGGCGGAGCCCGTTTTCCAGTGGTCGTAAGTGTGAGGTAGAATTGACTTCAAATCTTTTCGGAAGCTCTGGTGACCCTTAGCTTCGCCCAGAATACCAGATGGGGGTTGATGGCCCAATGCCTTCTTGACCGAACTGAACCAACTCCTCATATTCGATGGCCTGAGAGATGTTATCTAGTTCTAAAGCACTGAATGCGAATCCGGTCCATTGGGTTTTCGCAGATTATGGTATTCGGGCTAACAGATTGAAAGAGCGTTGTCTCTTCCTTGATCCAGTGCATTGGCTTGCCTCCGTGCTCTTTTGGCTCATGTTCGAGGATTTTGTAATGAATAAATCCACTCCCAACGGTATAGGTTCCTTTATCCCGCGTGAACATATTGCTGCATCTCACAGTACGGGTGAAAGCTCCATCGGGCATCATAACCGTTTGTCCGTCAGCGAGGCCCCATAGAGTCGGCACTCGGGGGCACTGCCATACACCGACAACGCTTGGGCCTCCAAGGTGGCATCTTTTCCAGTTGTCATGAGTAAACTGCAACCCACGACAAACGCCATCGAGACCAGCGAGCGATTCTTGACCAACCCTCTCATTTTGAATCCCTCCATTGATGGGTGTGCTCTGCCATGGATTGCCAAAATTCTAACTAAATTGGTATCGCATGAATATCTGGAGGCCAATATTTTAAAATTGATTGTATTAAAAAGCGGGAGTAAACTTCAAAATAATTTCGTATTGATACTCAGTTTTCACTCGCAATCTATGATGAGCCTTTGTAGCTGATAAGATGGAGGGTCCGTCATGAAAAAGCAATACACCAAACCATCCCTTAAACCATTGACGGAGCCGAAGCCAGTCTCGCAGGCTCCTTGTTGGCCCGGCAGCGTAGCTTACGGAGGTCAGTGCGGTTCAGGAGGAACGGCAGGCACTTCATGCGCCACCGGATACACCCCCTTTGCCTCTTAACTGATCATTTTCAGCAGTCTCCCTGGTTCTTTCGTCTATTCAAGTAGAATGCCCCCATGGCAGAGCGTGGTGCGGTGAATGCACTACAGAGTCGCAGAAATTAAGCCCAATAGCGACGTTGTACGTATTCGGCGTCTCGACGGCAAATAAGAGTTGTTTGTAACTTTGGAGTAACTGACGGGACTCAACGCTGAATCGTTCCTCCGCCATGCTCGCATGCTTTTAGCGGGAATCCAGAAAAGCCTATCTGGATACCCGGTTGCACAGAAACCGGACCATTTTCATGTGAACACTGGAATCAAGAGATTTCAGACTGAATGTCTCCCCATTTTTGTTGAAAAGTTACGGATGAATCCTACCGTCGAAAATGGGCGTGTGCTCATAGCTGGAACATCAGCTTCAGCATTTCTCGTGTGCTGATCCCACAACTAAAAAAATGAAGTAATGTTAATCCCTTGTCGTTGGAGATGTCCGTGATTGATCGAAATTCCAAACCTATACTCAACCCCGATTTAGTATTGCGCCAAGAATTCGATGACTGGGCGGTCCTGTTCGATCCCAACAATGGAGAGGCTTACGCGCTGGATCCTGTAGGGGTATTTATCGCTCAACGGCTCGACGGTAACAAGAGCATCATGCAGATTACGCGAGAGCTCAGTGAGTTTTTTGAAAACATCCCGCCAGAAGCAGATGAAGACGCTCTCGTTTTTGTCAACAGCCTGCTGGAAAAGGAGATGGCCGGCTTCGATTCAAAGAAGGGATGACACACATGCAGGTCATGCGCATGCCTCGTTCGCTGGACCTCAACGTCACCACCCTCTGCAACCTTCGGTGCAGCTACTGCTCTCATTTTGGAAGTGCAGACGATGTCGAGGGTGACCTACCAACCGATGAGTGGGTCCGCTTTCTTGAAGAATCAGGTCGCGCAAAAGTCATGGATGTATGTCTGAGCGGCGGCGAGCCTTTTTTACGGAAAGATATCGAGCAGATCATACGCGCAATTATTTCCAATCGAATGCGCTTTAGCATTCTTTCCAACGGCACTCTGATCGACGGGAATATGGCGGCTTTTTTAGCAGGCACGGGGCGCTGCAATGGCGTTCAGGTTTCACTGGACGGTTCTACATCGGCTGCCCATGATGCCTGCCGAGGAGGAGGCAGTTTTGACCGGGCCGTTCGCGGACTGCAGAACCTTAAAACATGGGGAGTTCCGGTTACAGTACGTGTAACCATTCATCGGCACAATCTGGTAGATCTCACAAGTATCGCCCATTTTTTGCTGGAAGAATTAGGGCTTCCGTCTTTTTCTACCAATTCGGCGGCATATATGGGGCTGTGTAAAGAAAATGTGGAGAACCTTCAACTGACGGCAGAAGAGCGCACCGAAGTGATGGAAAGGCTGGTTTCGCTGAACCTGTACTATCACCATCGCATCTCGGCCACCGCTGGACCTTTGGCTGAAGCATACCTCTGGACCGAGATGGAGAGAGCGCGGTTGGAGAGGAAGACACCGTCTCCCGGCCGGGGATACCTTCTGGCATGTGGGGGTGTGCTGAGTAAAATGGCCGTGCGACCGGACGGCGCAATGGTTCCCTGCTCGCATTTGAGCCACATTGAACTGGGATGCATAAACTGCGATCAGCTGCTTAAAGTTTGGCAGGAGCATCCAGAACTGCAAAGACTTCGTCAGCGCGTCAGGACTCCTCTTTCCGAATTTGAGTTTTGCAGGGGATGCGAGTATATTCCGTATTGCACCGGAAACTGCCCGGCCCTGGCCTACAACCTCCTGGGGCTGGATCACCACCCGAGCCCTGATGCCTGCCTCAGGCGCTTCCTGGAAGCAGGGGGAAGACTGCCGCATTTAATGCTGCGAGGCGCAAAATCGAATGGAAAGTGTTCATGAGTGAGACGCCCTTGGACATCGAGTGGCCTTTGCGTCAAATCTACTTTTATCTCACAGATGGGTGTAACTTGCGCTGCCGGCATTGCTGGATCACGCCCAAATTCCAGGGGACTCGCTCGTCGCACGTTTATTTGGACGTAGAGATCCTGACATCCATTGTTGAGCAGGCCATCCCACTTGGACTGACCGGTATAAAATTGAGCGGCGGAGAACCTTTGCTTCACCCGCAATTTATCGAGATCATACGTTTTATAAAAACCAAAGAACTTCGCCTTACGATAGAAACCAACGGCGTATTGTGCACCAAGGAGTTGGCTCTGAGCATTTCAGCACATCGAGAAGCTTTTGTTTCTATTAGTCTTGACGGGGCTGATGCACAAACTCATGAATGGGTGCGAGGAATGCCTGGGTGTTTTAAGGCAACCCTGCAAGGGGTACGCAATCTAGTCCGAGCCGGGTTAAAACCGCAAATCATTTTCACCTTGATGCGCCGCAATGCGGATCAGGTGGGACAAGTTATTCATCTCGCGGAACAGCTGGGGGCTGGTTCGGTCAAATTAAACGTGCTGCAACCAACCGAGCGTGGCGCTCTGATGCACGAATCTGATCAAGCTTTGACAATCAAGGAGTTGATCGAATTGGGCCGCTGGGTCGAGGGTTCACTGGCCCAGCTGACCGAGCTAAAGCTCATTATTCATTTCCCCCCGGCATTCCGACCATTAAGTCGGCTATTTGACGAAAACGGAGACGGCTGTGCGGTTTGTGGAATCAAAGAGATCCTTGGGGTGCTCGGTGATGGATCATATGCTTTGTGTGGCATTGGTGAGTCGACACCAGAACTTGTTTTTGGCCATGCAGAGAGTGTTCAGCTGAAAAGAATCTGGCAAGAACACGCAGTTTTGAAACAGCTCAGAACTGGTTTACCCGAAAGACTGGAGGGAATTTGTGCAGAATGCCTCATGAAAAGTATCTGCTCAGGTGCTTGTATCGCCCAGAATTTCTATAGCAATGGCAGCCTCTGGGGACCATATTGGTTCTGTCAACAGGCTTATAATGAGCAGCTATTTCCGGAAACACGACTGCACCCGAGCACATTCTACCCGAAAAAGCGGTAGTCTCCCTATTCAACGCAACAAACCTAATCACCGGCAGCACTACAGACCAGAGGTTGGCAAAACTGACCCAAGATTTTCCACTCGCCTTTCTCGTACACCATCGTGAATTTTTCTTCTACCTGTCTTCCTCTTGGACATTTAACCTAGACATAGGCTAAATTCGAGTCTCTGTCCGCAACTCAATCAACTCGGCAGGCCCCGGAAGTTTCGCTAATCTCATCAATTTGTTCACTGTTGCGATGTATGTCTTCTCATGCAGCCGTTGTTGCTGCGAACTTTTTGCGGTAGATCATGTAGTAGACGGTGGGAACAATGACCAGCGTGAACAGGGTGGAGGCAAAAAGCCCGAAAATTAGGGCCCAGGCAAGCCCCGAGAATATCGGGTCGAGGGTTATGGGCCAGGCGCCGAGAGCTGTCGTTGCCGCCGTGAGCAGAATCGGCCTCAGCCGCACGGCGCCGCTCTGCAAAATGGCCTCCTTGAAGGGCAGGCCCTGGGCAACGGCATCGTCTATGAATTCAATCAATACGACCGAATTCCGCACCACAATTCCCCCCAGCGCGATCATTCCGATCATGCTGGTTGCGGTGAAAAACACCAGGTTGTCGTAGCCGCCGATTTTGGCTCCCACCAACAGGTTCAACAGCCAGAAGCCGGGCATGATACCGATCAGGGTCAGAGGGATGGCGGACATGATCACCAGCGGTATGAGGTACGACCCGGTTTGAATGATGAGGAGCAGATAAATGCCCAGCAGGGCAGCCCCGAAGGCGATGCCGAGGTCGCGGAAAACCTGCAGCGTGATCTGCCATTCCCCTTCTCCGGCCCAATGTGCGCGGGTGCCCTCCGGCAGCGGCTCCCGGCCGATCCGCGCCTGCATGTCCAGAATCGCTTCAGCGGGGGCACGTCCCGCCATTTCACCATACACATACACCACTCGCTCCAGGTTTTTGTGATATATGGTCTGATCTTCGGGTATTTGCACAAAGCTGCCGATCTCTGCCATGGAGATCATGTGACCGCTTCGGGTTTTCAGCTCGATTCTGGAAAGCTCGGCCATGCCGGAGCGCTGTTCCCGCGGCAGTACCAGCCTTACCAGCAGCGGCTGCCGCTCGTCGGCCAGATGCACAGTGGCAGGTGACGTACCGCTCAATGCCAGCTGCAGGGTCTGAACCACATGGTCGGAGCTGACCCCGTGCACAGCGGCTTTCTGCTTGTCGATGAGAAAGTCGATCTTGTTTCTCGGCGTTTCCACCGAATCGTCGATGTCCACCACGAAAGGCTCTTCGCCCATAACGCGTTTGACCTGCCTAGCGGATGCAATCAGCTCCGCATAGGTTCTATCCGGAGCACCGTAGACCTCGGCAACGAGGGTCGACAGCACCGGCGGCCCGGGCGGTGTCTCTACGATTTGAATATTGGCCTGCTGCCTGCGTGCAATTTCCTCCAAGTCGTTGCGCAAGCGCAGCGCAATTTCATGGCTTTGCTGTTTGCGCCGTTCCTTGTTCGCCAGGTTGATGCGGATGTCGGCAACGTTGGGTCCCTGCCGCAGGTAGTAATGACGCACCAGGCCGTTGAAATCGATGGGCGATGCGGTTCCGACATAGGAGACGAAGTTGGTCACTTCCGGTACCCGGCGAAGATACGATTCGAAGGCTTTGACCACCCGATTCGTCCCCTCCAGTGTGGTTCCCTCCGGCATGTCAACCACAATCTGGAATTCGCTTTTGTTGTCAAACGGCAGCATCTTGAGCGGCACCAGGCGAAGCAGGGCCAGCGAGGCGGAAGCCACAAGCAGCACCGCCATTGCACCGAGCAGCAGGATCCTTTTGAAGCGCGACTCCAGAAAGGGATCGAGAATGCGGCGATATCCTCCTTTTACCCATTGAGGGACCACATCTCGCCCCACATCTCGATCGTCCCCTTCGCTGCCGAATCTTTTCAGCAGGTGATAAGAAAGCCACGGAACTATGGTTAGCGCACTGACCGTGGAGAAGGTGACCGCCAGCGGCACATTGATTGCCATTGGTGCCATGTAAGGCCCCATCATGCCGGTGATAAAAAACATGGGAGCAAACGAAACGATGATGGCCAGGGTGGAAATGATAACGGGAGGCAAAACTTCGTTTACCGCATAGAGTGTAGCATCGCGCGGGTTCGTCTTGCGCAGCAGAATGTGGCGCTGAATGTTATCCACGTTGGTGACCGGGTCGTCGACCACCAGCCCCAAAGAGAGGATGAGGGCAAACAGTGTCACCCGGTTGATGGTGTAGCCCGCCATGTAGTTCACGAACAGAGAAAGGGCGAAGCTGACCGGCACGGATACGGCCACCACCAGACCTTCCCGCCAACCCATGGTGAAAGCGATCAACCCCACCACCGTGATGATGGCAAAAAAAAGGGAGGAGAGGAGGTCGTCGACTTTGGCATCGGCGGTCCGGCCATAGTTTCTGGTCACCTCAACCCGCACGTCGTCCGGAATAACACTCTGTTGCAGCTCTTCCAGCCGGTCCAGTATATTCTGCGCCACATCGACGGCATTGGTTCCCTTCTTCTTGGCCAATGCCAGAGTGACGGCGGGGAAGACCGCCGCGCCGGAGGATGACTGGCTCCGTTCCCGCAGGTAGTGATGGGAAAATCCAATGCGCGAGTAATTGCGCACCTCCTCGGGCCCGTCGATTAGTTGCGCAACATCGCGTACTTGCACCGGACGACCGTCATGAGCTCCGACCACCAGTGCTCCGACCTCATCCGCCGAAGTGATGAAGGCATCCGAACTGACGGTGAAGTGTTTGTTGAGCTGTTCGTACGACCCGGCCGTAACAGACACATCGGCTCCCTGCAGGGCGCGCTGCACCTCAAGAGGCGAAACACCGAGGCCGGCCATCCTTTCCGCATCCAGCTCAACTCTTATTTCTCTGGTTCTTCCGCCGACGATTCCGGTCCTGGAGATGTCTTCTATGCCCTCGAGCCTGGCTAAAATCTCCTGACCGATGCGGCGCAGTTCGTGATCGTCGTATCTATCCGAATACAAGGTCAAATTGACAATCGGCACATCATCGATCTCCACCGGCTTGATCACCCAGGCGCGCACGCCGGGCGGAACCTCATCGATGTGCATGCTGATCTTAGTGTTCAGGCGCACCAGCGATTGGACCATATCCTGGCCGACAAAGAAGCGCACGGTGACGATAGCCATATCCCGCCGGGACATGGAATAGACGTATTCGACTCCCTCGATTTGCCAGAGCAGCCTTTCCAGCGGGGTGGCGACCAGCTTTTCCACTTCTTCCGCGCTGGCGCCGGGAAACTGGACGAACACATCGGCAAGCGGCACCACGATCTGCGGGTCTTCTTCCCGCGGCGTGGCAACGATCGCGGCCGTACCCAGAAGGAGCGCGAACACGAGTAAGATAACGGACAACTGCGAGGTGAGGAACTTCTCGACTATCCCGCCAATTAGTCCGATTCTGATGGGCTGTTGAGGGTCATTCATCCGCTTGCGTCCAAAGCGCGACCGTTTCGTTACCGGAGAGGCCCGAGAGGACCTCCACCGTATCATCGATGCGCCGGCCGACCTTGACGGACAGATCCGTCCAGACGCCGTCCACTTCCGCGTGCACCACATCCAGCTGCCCGATACGGCGCAGCGCAGCAGTCGGCACCAGAACCGCCTGCCGCTCCTCGATCGGCACGTATAGCCTGCCGAACATGCCCGAATATAGACCGTCGGCAGCGGGCAGGCGCACCTTCACAAGAAAAGTGCGACTGGATGGATCCCCCAACGGGACCACTTCTTCCACCACACCGTCTAGTCGGACCTGCAGCGCGTCAATGAACACCGGCAGCTCTGACTGCGGCAGGAGCCTGCCGATCAAACCCTCGCGCACATGCGCTTCAAGCCTGAGCACGTCGGTCGACTGCAGGATTAACAAAGGCTTTCCCGGAGTCGCCAGATCTCCGGGGTCAACCAGGCGCTGGGCGATCTGCCCTGTGTGCGGGGCTGAGATCCTGGCGTAACCCAGATTGATTTGCGCCTCCTCCATGAACTTCTTTGCCCGCTCTACCCCGGCCGCAGCAGCGGCAACTGCACTCCGTGCCTGCTCGACTCCAGCCCCGGCCTGCCTGGAGGCCGCTTCCGCCCGCTCCAGATCCTGCCTGGTGGCCGCCTCCTGCTCGGCATATGTCCTTATCCGGCGGTAATTTGCCCCCGCTTCCGCATAAGCCGCCCGGGCTGCGACCAGGCCCTGCTCGGCGCGTCGTTTATCGGCTTCTGCCGCCTGAACAGCCTGTGTCGTCTGATCGAGCCGAGCCTGCAGATCCCGGTTGTCGAGCTGCACCAGGTCGGCTCCTTCTTCCACCAGGTCGCCGGAGCGCACCGAAACGGAAATAATCCGACCGCTTACCTGTGCTGCAATGGCTGCCTGAATCTCGGAGCGGACCGTGCCGACCGCTTCGTAATACTGCGGGATCATCGCCACGGCGGCACGAGCCGTCCGCTGGGGAGGCCGCTCCTGTTCTTCGGCCTCCACCCGGCCGGGTTGAATAACCCCCGTGCGGAAAGTCCCCGCCATGTAAAGCATCAAGATGATAAGAAGAACAACCGCCGTAATGAGCGGGATGGTTTTGCGTAATTCAATCTGCACAGGCATTGGCCTTCTCCCTCAGCGCTGTACTAAGCAACTCGCCCCACAAATGCGATCGATATTTACTTTGTTGGTGTAATCTCCTGGGTGCCGAAATAGCCCAAAGCCCGCCCGATATCCGCGCGTGCTTTCCTGACGTCGTAACGTGCGGAAGTCTCGACAATCCTGGCTCTATTGCGCGCCAGCTCGGCATCCATGTAGCGAACAATGGTGGCCGAACCTCCTTCATATTCTCGCTGAACTAATCGCAGGGCCTCTTCAGCTTGAGCCACGCTGGCCCGGGTTACCGCCAGCCTGGCTTCGGCTTCAGCTTTTCGCAGGTACGCGGTTTTCACATCCAGCTGAATGGATTGAGTCGCCTTGCGGTCGGCGGCCAGCATTTCGTCCAGCACAGCTCTCGCCCGATTGAGTCTTGCGCCCGTGCTGAAACCGCTGAACAGATCCCAGTTGAGAATAACCCCGACGGTCCAGTTGACCCTGTCCGCATCGTAGGCTAAATCAGGGTCGTCGAAGTAGGTCTTTGCCTGCAGATCGACCTGCGGCAGGTATTCTCCTCGCACCTCGTCCAGGGACATCTTGGAAGCGATCAACTGCTGCCTCACTTTAAGCAGTTCCGGCCGCATGCCCAAAGCCCGCTTCATTCCGGCCGCATAGTCCGCGGGGAGCTCGGGCAGTTGCCATTCCTCCCCGCTGAGCTGCATCGGGGTATCGACATCGCCCCCCAGTAGATTAGCCAGAGAGGCTAAGGAAAGGTCATAGTGGTTCTGAGCCTGCACCAGTTCCGCTTCAGCCTGCGCCAGACGCACCTGCAGTGAGAGCACCTCGGACTTCAGGGCTCCGCCCGCTTCATATTTTACGGTTACATCCTTGAGCTGGGCGGTCACCGTAGCGATTGAATCAGCGGCGATCTCCTTGAAATCCTTCGCTGCCAGAGTGGAGTAGTAAGTTTGGATGACCGACGCCGCCAAACCGTTTTCCACGGCACTCTTATCCAGCTCGCTGATTTCCGCTCCGGTTTCGGCAATCCTTCTTCTCAGCAGGTCTCTTCCGCCGCGATAGAGATTGTACCTGGCGGCGATTCCACTCTCGAAGTTGCGGAAAAACCCGGGGTCGTTAAAATCGGCATTCGGCGGCAGCTGCCGTTGATCTATTTTCTTAAACAGATAGGCAGACGGTGCATCGCCTGCTAAAAATTCAGTGTAGATGCCAAGAGTCGGCCAGAAAGCTGCATTCGCCTCATCGATCATCGTTTCCGATTGGCGGATACGCGAGGCAGCTAATTCGATATCGGGATTGTTTTGGAGTGCGATGCGGATTGCATCGGCCATACCGATGGGCTGTGCCAGAAGGGTCAAATCAGGTTTGAATTTCGGCTGTGCGGTCAGACCTTCAGCGGTGGCTTGCGGGCTGTATTCGGCAATGATCTCTTGGTAGTTGTATGGTCGATGCTGAGCGCACGCACCCGGGAGCCCGGCGACAAGAGCAAGCACGAAGATTATACAGGCCGTTCTAACCATCGATTTCCGCTCCAACCATGATCCCGCCGCGGCGTGCAGCTTGATCTCGAATTTGCATGTTTGCTTCGGTAGGCGCTGTAATGGCTCGATTTGTAGGACTTGTTCTTTTGCGACAGAGAACCCCAGCGCAACCAAGCGTAAGGCCGTTGCCCTGCAGCCACCGAAGCTTTATTGAAATGCCTGAGAGCCCTCTTTGTATACCTTATGGAATGTAAGGTCAATTGTAGGCGTTCCGCTTTTTCCGACCGACTGAATAGATTCACATCAAACCGGAGCAGCTGACGAGCTGCCTAGATTCGAAATGAATATCGTTCATCCATGTCACTGAGCAGAGTTTTTTCTTTCCATCCGGACAAATACCTTCAGGATTTGGAGCCTATGGGCGGCGGTCGTTTGAAGCCCTTCTGCCGGGCTGGATAGCTACAAAGGTAGGGAGGCTTTGATGGATCCTTGAACACCACAAATTCAGTAATCTTCGCACTCCGACATACTTGAACGATTTCAGATGCCCACCGCAATGTGTGGTCGTTAAGGGTTAAAATGACGGCAGAGGTCTCATTGCCGGCTTCAGTCAGTTGATCGTTCCGAGCGAGATAGCGGGCCAGTTCTTCAACGTCTTGAGCGCTGATCAGTTTGGCTTTGGCCGTTTTCACTTGGATTTCTTCCTGCATGCTTCGAAATTCTTGTTGCGAGATCGGCCAGAAATACTGAAATAAGTCCAGAAAGCGTGAGCCAGAGGTGCAAAGGAGAAGCTCCGGTAATCCGGATTGAAAATAGGTCTTGCCGTCACGGGGCAACCTTTTGCCATCGTGGACTTCAAGCAGTGGCGGAGGAATCGAATCGTTCAGGTCATATATATGCACGCAGATGCGCTCATCCTGAAAAACGTCAAACCCAATGCAATCCAGAAGCGCAGCCGGTATGGCCAGGCAAAACATCTGCATCAGTTGTCGTCTGCTGATTGAACAGGTCACGGCTATCGCTCAAGCCGAAATAGATCTGTATTTCTGGTTTTTCGTTTTTTCGCTCACATCCTTTCTGGTTAAGATATCTTAACAAAGGCAAAAGAAGCAATCATGGACTCGAACAAAACCACAAGGTCCTCTACTGCAGGTGCAAAAGACTCGACAAAATCCAAAATGAGAATTGCTGGAATCGGAGACTCCACACTACCAGTACCATCCCCTTTTTCGCCAATTTTTGCAGCATCTGGCCCGCGAGGCCTTCAACATCGCCGAACTTATGAGCCTTGCCGCGCAGGGCCGCCGCAGGACCCTCGAGGCCTGGATCGACGGCCTCCCCGAGGATGTCGTCCAGGCAGCGCCATGGCTTCTTTACTGGAAAGGCGTATGCCGGCTGCCAATCTCACCGCCCGCAAGCCGCACCCTGTTCGAGGCGGCATTCAACCTGTTCAGAAGCGGTTGGGATGCGGTCGGGGCTTACCTTGCACTGTCGGGTCTATTTGATTCGATCGCCTGGTCGTTTGGCGACTATGAGCCTTTCGATGCCGCGCTCGACCTGTTGGACCAGGTAATGGGCGAGCTTCCTGGTTTTCCATCCCTCGAGATCGAAGCGCGGTTAACAGCCAACAAGCTGTACGCCATTGTTTTCAAGCAGCCCTGGCACAAGGACCTCGAAAAGACCGCGGATCGCGCCCTTTCGATTTATCCGGAGGTTAGCGACATCAACACGAAAACGCTGCTGCTCCGCTGTCTGCTCTTGCATGCCGTCTATTTCGGAGAGCCGCAAAAGGCTGAGACCTTGTTCGATCTATGCCGTGAACTGTCGCGAACACCGGATATCTCCCCTCTTATTCGGATCAGTCTAAAAAACGATGAAGCCAATTATTACCGTTCTATCGCTCAATTCCAAAAGGGCAGGAAGGCTGTAAGGGAAGCACTGGACCTGGCTGCCGCCAAGTTGTCGACCTTGCCAAGACGGCCGCAAAATTGGCGAGCAACTGCTTGTGCTACCGAAGGTCCCGCATCTTAGCAACGTCGAATGCAGAGCTTTTCAATCAGGCGATACGAAAATTCTTGGATTAGCCACCGCCAACGTGTTTCACCATTGTGGTGAGTTCCGGCCCTGATGGGAACCAACCGCTCGTCTATTTCTGATTTTTCCGCTTTGGCAGCTTTCATCTTCTTGCGCCTTTACAAGGTGCAAAGGAAGCTGACACCTGGACGTATCGAATAGTCCCTCGTCGAGCTTTCATTTTTCTGCGAAAGATACCGATATTCCATATTGAACCCGCATAGATCGTTGTGGCATCCTAATTGCTCCCACCATGCAGAGTTGCCGGATCTCGACCGCAGGAGACATTGACCGAAAGACCGGCAGCTATCAGAGCTCAACGAGGAGTGCTTATGCAAACCGCACCAAAGTCCATGAGGCTGCAGATCGGTCTTTTCGGTCGCACCAATGTCGGTAAATCCAGCTTTCTCAATCTGATGGCGGGACAGGATGTCGCCATCACATCGCCCATACCCGGAACCACCACTGACGTTGTGGAGAAGGCCATGGAACTGCTGCCGATCGGGCCGGTGGTATTCCTCGACACCGGCGGTGTAGACGACGCCTCCGTTCTGTCCGCCGAGCGCCTCAGGAGGACGGCCCGCATATTCGACCGCTCTGATGTCTTTGTGCTCATTGTGGAACCGAATTGCTGGAGCGATTTCGAACGAGCCATCCTGAAGGAGGCATCCGCACGCAGCACGCCCTGCATTGTCGTCGTGAATAAAATCGATACGGCGGATCCTTCCCCTTCTTTTCTGGAGGAAGTTCACAGAGCCACCCCCCACGTTTGCCTTGCCTGCAGTGCCAACGACGGGGAGCGGGATAAGTATCTGAACGAATTCAAAAGATACTTGATCGATGCGATCCCTGAAGCGCTCCTCCGCTCACCGCCGCTGATCGGTGACCTTCTGCCGCCCAAGGGGCTGGCGGTCCTCATTGTACCCATCGATCTGCAGGCCCCGCGGGGAAGGCTCATTCTGCCGCAGGTGCAGACCATCCGCGACGCTCTGGATAACGACGGCGCGGTGCTGGTGGTCAAGGAAACCGACTATGCCCATCTTTTGACCCTGCTCAAACGCCGGCCCGACATCGTTGTGTGCGATTCGCAGGTGGTGGCCAGGATGGTCGCCGAAACCCCGCTTGAAGTGCCGTGCACGACCTTTTCCATATTGTTTGCCCGTTTCAAGGGCGATCTGAGCGAAGAAGCGCGTGGGGCAGCTGCCATCGAAAGACTGCGCGACGGCGACCGGGTGCTCATTGCAGAGGGATGCAGCCATCACCCGCTGACCGATGACATCGGACGGGTCAAGATTCCCCGCTGGCTGCGTCAATATGTTGGAGCCGATGTGCAGATCGATGTGTGCAGTGGCCGCGATTATCCGGAGAATCTATCCGACTACCGCCTGCTGATCCACTGCGGTGCCTGCATGCTCACCAGGCGGGAAATGCTCTCCCGCATTCACCAGGCCGGGCGTGCCCGGGTACCGATCACCAACTACGGTGTCTGCATCTCCTTTCTGCAAGGGGTGCTCGGGCGTGTGCTCTCCCCTTTCCCGTCGGCTCTGGATGCTCACGAACGGACTATGGCCCGAATCTGAACAAGGAGGAGCTTCATGCTCACACACTCTTCACCTGCTGAAAGCTGGATGAATACACGCATTCAAACCTCTGAAATCGGCAAGTACATGAAAAAAGGCCGCGATTTTATCGATGATGGGGCGATCGAGGCGCGCCTCACCGCTAATGCCAACCCTGAGGCCGAATGGATCCGGGACATCATCGCCAAATCGCTTGCCATCGAAACGCTCACCCCGGATGAAACGGCCGCTCTACTCAACGTCAACGATCCTGAACTGCTGCATGAAATGGAGCAGGCCGCCGGGGTCATCAAAAAGAAAGTCTACGACAATCGCATCGTCACGTTTGCGCCTCTCTACCTCAGCAACCTGTGTGTGAACAATTGTGTGTACTGCGGCTTCAGACGGGAAAATAGGGCCATCCAGCGGGGGACCTTGATGGTCGATGAAATTCGCCGGGAAGTGGAGGTGCTGTGCGGCGAGATCGGCCACAAGCGCCTCATTGTCGTCTATGGGGAGCATCCGGTGGCCGATATCGACTACATGGTGCAATCCATTGAGACCATTTACTCCGTCAACATGCAGACCAAAAACGGTTGGAGCCGAATTCGCAGGGTCAATGTGAATGCCGCTCCTCTTTCGGTGGCGGACCTGAAGAGGCTCCACGAAGTGGGCATCGGCACCTACCAGGTCTTTCAGGAGACCTACCATCATAAAACCTACAGCCAGGTGCATCCGGCCGGCACCCTCAAAGCGCACTATCCGTGGCGGGCGTATTGCATGCACAGAGCCTTTGAGGCGGGGATAGACGACTTCGGCATCGGAGCGCTGTTCGGCCTCTACGACTGGAAGTTCGAGGTGGTGGCGCTCGTCTGCCATGCCCGTGAGCTCGAAGAGGCAACCGGCATAGGTCCGCACACGATTTCCTTCCCGCGCATAGAACCGGCCGAAAACACCCCTTTCGCAGCGAATCTCCGCTATCGGTTGAGCGATATAGATTTTCGCAAGGCGATCACGGTGATCCGATTGGCGGTGCCCTACACCGGTATGATTCTCACCGCTCGCGAAAGGGCCGGCTTACGCCATCAGCTCCTGCCGCTTGGCATTACCCAGATCGACGCGTCATCGCGAATCGGCATTGGTGCGTACAGCGATCAAGGCAATGGCGACCAGCACGGGAATCGTCAGCAATTTCTGCTGGGCGACACCCGCAGCCTGGATGAAGTCATCCGCGATCTAGCCCGGCAGGGCTGCATCACCTCCTTTTGCACGGCGGGCTACCGCTGCGGAAGGACCGGCAAAAGCATCATGGATCTTCTGCGCAGCGGCCGGGAAGGCAAGTTCTGCAAGCTCAATGCGGTCCTCACCTTCCGGGAATGGCTGGACGATTTTGCCGGTGATGAAACCAGGGCGCTTGGAGAGAGCCTGATTGCCCGGGAGATCGAAGAAATCCGCACGGCGTTGCCCAGCATGTTCGAAACCTTCATGCAATACTATCGGCGGACCTGTGATGGTGAGAGCGATCTCTATTTCTAGGAAACCTGCTGCGGTCCTGCGAGCATCGCCTAAGGGTTGAATTGCATAACGGAAAAGGGCGTCGTCATGAACCGCTCCATTGCAGCCATTTTGCGGCAGCAAGCCTTCTCCGAGCCGGACATTGCCGCGCTGCTTTCCGCCACACAGCCGGAAGATGTGGCGCTGATCCAGCGTAAAGCCGAGTCGGTGCTGCTCGAGCATTGTGGGCCTGCGGTCTACTTTCGCGGTCTGATTGAATTCTCCAATATCTGCTCGTGCAACTGCCGCTACTGTGGAATCCGCAGGGAGAACAGCGCCGTCCGGCGTTATCAGCTCACAGCGGATGCCGTCCTCGACGCGGCTCTCCGTTGCGCCGGGCTGGGCTTCGGATCGCTGGTCCTGCAGTCCGGGGAGCGTCGTGACGAGGACTTCGTGGAATATGTGGAAAAGCTTATCTGCATCATTAAGCAACGCACGCGCAGCGAAGCTCTGCCCGATGGGCTCGGCATCACCCTTTGCGTGGGCGAACAGAGCCCGGGAATCTACCGTAGGTTTTTTGGGGCGGGTTCTCACCGCTACCTTCTGCGCATCGAGACTTCATCCCCGCGGCTCTTCAAACGGCTTCACCCGTCCGGGCAATCTTTCCACGAGCGCCTCGAATGCCTGCGCTCGCTGCGTGAAATCGGCTATCAGGTCGGGACCGGAGTGATGATCGGGGCACCCGGCCAAACTGTTGAGGATCTCGCCCGTGATGTGCTCTTTTTCAGGGATGAGGATGTGGACATGATCGGTATGGGTCCCTACATCCCCCATCCGCAGACCCCGGCGGGTCGCCGATGCCCACTCACGCCTGCCCGGCGCAAGGATCTGCTGCGCCTTTCCCTGCTCATGATCGCGGTGGTGCGGATCGTCCTGCGCGATGTCAATATTGCCGCGACCACTGCTCTGCAGACTCTTGACGCCGCCGGCAGGGAGCTCGGGTTGCGGTTTGGAGCAAACGTCATGATGCCCCAGATCACTCCAAAGGGCGTGCGCAGGGATTATTCGCTCTACGAGGGAAAACCGCTTGGGGATATTTACGAGTCCGAACAAGGCTCGCGGCTGGAAGAGAGGCTTCGCGGCATCGGGCGCAAGCCGGGTGTAAACGAGTGGGGGGACTCGCCTCACTTTGCGGCGCGCGGTGAAAAAGAAAATGAGCCTGGCGGCCAGAAGCCGTATACTGGGGCGCTTCCGCAGGGAGGCTGATTATGCTCGATGTTGTTGTCCTGAAAACGCCGGAGGGTTCAGCGTTTCGACCCCGTCCGGCCGCAGAGATCGGGAGGTAGCGATGGCTAAAGTGATTTTCGGGGTCTGGGATGGAAATGTCATTGACAACAGGCGGCGGCGGATCTTCGATATCGAGGAGCATCCCGGATTCCGCTCCTTTGACGAATTCAACCCGGGCAATCCCATCAAGGCTTTCTTGGGCGGGCATGGCTTCTTCATTTTCGAAAAAGGGGTCAATCTGCTGGATGCCGCCCTGCAATATATGGCGCGGGTGGCCAGAGAATCGTGCGGCAAGTGCACGCCGTGTCGAGTCGGAACACAGATCATCAAATCCAAGCTGGAAGGCCTGACCAACGGCAACCGGAATCCGCAGCTGCTCGATGAGATTGAAGCCATCGCCGAGCACGTCCGCGATACGTCTCTGTGCGGACTGGGCCAGACCTCGACGGTGGCCCTCCTGGAAATGCTCGAGTACTTCCGCGAAGAACTGTTGAAGGAGATCGCGGCCGAACGAGAACCGCAGCAGCACTGCACAACCTATGTAAGCTCGCCCTGCATCGAGGCGTGTCCGTCCAAGGTGGATGTGCCGAGATACATCGATTATGTGAAAGACGGAAAATTCACTCACTCTCTCGGCGTCATTCTGCAGAAGTATCCCATGGCGGCCACCTGCGGGCGAGTCTGCGTGCGCTTTTGTGAAATGGCGTGCCGTCGCACGCAGGTGGATGAAGCGGTCGGCATCAAGGTACTGAAACGATTTGTGGCGGACCACGAGCGCTTTGTCAGCAACGAATGGTTTTCCAGCAGCCTGATTCACGAGAAAAAATCCGACGACCTCAAAGTGGCGGTCGTCGGCACCGGGCCGGCCGGAATTTCCGCCGCCTATCACCTGCTGCTTAGGGGATATCGGGTGGATGTCTACGAGGCCAACACGGTGCCGGGCGGCATGGCTGCCACGGGAATTCCCAATTACCGCCTGCCCAAAGACATCCTGCGCCAGGAAGTCGGCATCATTGAAACCCTCGGCGGCAGGATCTTTTACGGGAAACGGCTGGGGCGCCATTTCACCCTGAAAAATCTGGCGGCGGAGGGATACCCGGCCATATTCCTGGGACTCGGTGCGCACGGCGGCAAGACGCTGGAGATCGACGGCGAGGATTTGTCGCTCAAGGGCTATGAGTTCGGAGTGAACCTGCTGTTGCACATCAACCATGACTATATCGACAATGGCATTCCCATGGACCTCGGCGAGCGCATGGTGGTGGTTGGCGGCGGCAATGTGGCCATGGATTGCGTGCGTTCGGCACTGCGTATGGGGGTTAAAGAGGTTCATTTGGTGTATCGGCGGTCACGCCGCGAAATGCCGGCCGATCACGAGGAAATCGAAGCCGCTGAAAAGGAGGGGGTTATTTTCCACCTTTTAACCCATCCGCGCAGAATCATAGTGGAGAATGGGCGGGTGAAGGGTGTCGAGCTGATTAAAATGAAGCTCGGGGAGCTGGATGAAAGCGGCCGCAAAAGCGTTGTGCCGGACGAGGGCTCGGAGTTCACGCTTGAAACCGACTATTTGGTGCCGGCCATAGGCCAGCAGGTGGATCTCAGCTTTGCCACCCCCGACGACGGAGTCGCCTTGACCAAAAAGGGCCTCATAGCGGTCGATTCCAACACGCTGATGACCAACCGCAAGGGCATCTTCGCCGGCGGCGACTGCGTGACAGGGCCTGCCACCTTGGTGCAGGCCATGGCCCAGGGCCATAAGGCGGCGCGCTGCATCGACGATTACTTGACTTACGGCCGTGTGCAGTTTTTCCCCGAGGACCGCATGAGTCGACTGGTAGCCGATACTCAGCCACTCATCCGCAAGGGCGTCTCCATCCCCATCAAAAACGAATACCGGGTGAAGATCAAAGAGCTCGATCCGGAAGTGCGCAAAAAGATGTTCGAAGAGGTGGAAAAGCCGATCTCGGTCGAAGAAGCCTACCATGAGGCCGCCCGCTGCATGCGCTGTTACCGCGTTTATTCCGTCATCACAGAGCAATGAGGAGAATCTGTTCATGATCGCATATATCAACGGAAAAGAAGTAGAATTCGGAACAAACGAAACGATACTGAGCGCAGCCGCGCGTCATGGTCATTTCATCCCGACTTTGTGCGAAATGGCGGATATCGCTCATGCGCCGGGGACTTGCCGGGTCTGTCTGGTGGATATCAAGCGCAGAAACGATCCCGGGCATTATGTGGTGACTTCATGCACTACGCCCCTGGAAGAAGGCATGGAAGTGCTCACCCGGACCCCCGCGGTGCGGAAAAAACAACGGTTGCAGGTGGAGCTTTTGCTGGCCGATCACCACCAGAATTGCGCGGTCTGCATTCGACACGGCAACTGCGAACTGCAGGATATCGCCCAGTTCGTCGGCCTTCAGCAGTCCCGCTACCACTATCCGCACTTTTACCGGCAACGCAGCAGGGACGACTCTTCGGCCGCTGTCGCGCGGGACATGCGCAAGTGCATTCGCTGTTTGCGCTGTGTGACCGTCTGCCGGGAGATTCAGGGCACCGATGTGCTGGTAATCACGGAAAAGGGCCTTGCCACCGAAATCAGCGTGCGCGACGGCCTGCCGTTAGGAGATTCCGACTGTGTGAGCTGCGGCCAGTGCATTCTGGTTTGCCCGGTCGGGGCACTGGCGGAAAAAGATGACACGGAAACAGTCATCGATTCGCTCTACGATCCGAATGTGCTCACCGTCTTTCAGTTCGCCCCCGCCGTGCGCATCGCCTTGGGCGAAGAGTTTATGTTGCCGCCGGGGACGAATGTGGAAGGCCAGATCATAACGGCCCTGAAAAGGCTGGGGGCGGACGTCGTGCTGGATACCAACTTTACCGCCGATCTGGTGATCATGGAAGAGGGCACCGAGCTGCTGAAAAGAATCAGAGATGAGGACGTGCTGCCCATGTTCACGTCGTGTTGTCCCGGCTGGGTCAATTTCGCAGAGAAGAATTTCCCCGAACTGAGGCCGCACATTTCCACCACCAGGTCGCCGCAGCAGTGTCTCGGCTCCATGGCCAAAACCTACCTGGCCGAAAAAATGCGGGTCGACCCGAAACAGATGCGGGTGATTTCCATCATGCCGTGCACGGCCAAAAAGGAAGAGGCCCTGCGGCCCGAATTTGTCCGAAGCGGCATGGCGGACGTGGACGTGGTGCTGACTACGCGCGAGTTCGCCCGGCTGCTCAAACGGGAAGGCATCCATCTGGGAGAGTTGGAGCCGTCTCGCTACGACGATCCGTGGATGGGCGAATATTCCGGGGCGGCCGCTATCTTCGGTACCACCGGCGGGGTCATGGAGGCGGCAATTCGAACAGTGCACCAGGTGGTAACGGGCAAAGAGCTCGAGCGGATCGAGCTCTCCGAAATTCGCGGCTTCGACAATATCCGCGAAGCACGAATCGATCTGGGCGAAGAGCTCGGTGAAGTGAAAGTTGCCGTTGCCCATAGCCTCAAGGCGGCCCGCCAGCTGGTCGAGGCCATCCAGGCGGGAGAGGCCGTGTATCATTTTGTGGAAGTCATGGCGTGTCCCGGCGGATGCATGGGGGGCGGCGGGCAACCGCGCAGCAAGAAGGCCTACCAGGCCTCCTGGCAGGCGCGTCAGCAGGCGATCTACGGTATCGATCGAGAGCGGCCGATCCGACAATCGCACAATAACCCTTTGATCGGCAAGATCTACGCCGATTTCCTGCGCGAGCCCCTCTCGCACCGCT
>Ga0209164_1001721_pt1 | contig 26354 bp, 18 predicted proteins | sample MTBNYHSulfiMetaG_FD_187458 | JGI IMG/M metagenome (GOLD analysis project Ga0209164, IMG submission 187458) | Enrichment culture microbial communities from rom New York Harbor, USA that are MTBE-degrading - MTBE-NYH (New York Harbor Sulfidogenic)... | ecosystem: Environmental > Aquatic > Marine >... | reverse complement strand
AGAGCGCGCGCTGCAATCCGCCCGAACAGGAAAAGGTTGCCAGCAGGCCGCCCGGGTTCAGCAGCTTGAAAGCCAGCAGGTTGATATCCTTGTAACCACGCGCCGCAGCCTGCACCTGCGCACTGGTGGGTGCGAACCTGGGCGGGTCAAGGATGATCAGGTCAAAGCGCTCACGCCGGTCGCGCATGGTGCGCAGCTCCTGAAAGACATCCACGCACAGCCAGGAAGTTTTTTCTGGCGGCAAGCCGTTCAATGCCAGGTTGCGCTGCCCCAATTCCAGCGCATCTTGCGACGAATCCATGGAGACCACTTCGCGGGCGCCCTCCGCCAGGCAGTATATAGCGAAGGCGCCGCTGTAGCTGAAGCAATTCAGCACACGCTTATTGCTTGCGTACTGCTGCACCTTCAGACGATTGTCGCGTTGGTCCAGGTAGAAACCGGTCTTATGCCCTTTTTGGATATCCACCAGAAAACGCAGCCCGTTTTCTTTGATCTCGATGTCGTCCGGAGCCTCTTGTCCGCGCAGGATCCCACTAACCGGCGGCAGCTCTTCCAGCATACGTACATCAGCATCCGACCTTTCAAAGATATTGTTAATGCCGCTGAATTCCTCTAACCATTCACACCAGCGCGCCTTCCATTTTTCTGCTCCCCAGCTTAAACTCTGCAGCACCAGCCAATCGGCATAGCGGTCCACGATCAAACCCGGCAGCCCATCCGATTCTGCATGCACCAGGCGCAGGGCGTTATCTTCTGCATGCCTGTGCAAATCCGTGCGCATTTCAAGCGCCGCGCGCACCTTCTCGCGCAGCAGGGTTTCCAGTTCCTTTTCCTTTTGCTCGCCAAAAGCCCATATGCGCGCGCGGATGGAAGACTGCGGGCTGTAAGCCGCCAAGCCCAGTTGCTCGCCTTGGTTGGAATGCACTTCCAGCGTATCGCCTGCCTGCGCTTCGCCCTGCAGTTCAGCCACCGCGCCGGAAAAGATCCACGGATGGCGGCGCAGCAGCGATTTCTCCCGTCCCGTCTTTAAGATTAGCTTGGCAGTCACGCCTGCTTTTCCACCAGCTGCTTCAACTGCTCTTCGCTCAGGATCATAACTCCCAATTCCTGCGCCTTCTGCAATTTTGAACCCGGGTTTTCGCCCACTACCAGATAATCCGTCTGGCTGCTGATGCTGTCGGATACTTTGCCGCCGTGCTGGCTGATATATTCTTTAATCCCTTCACGCGTGAAATTCGCCAGGCTGCCGGTGACCACGAATTTCTTGCCTGCCAGGCTTTGGGGTTGGCTGATGGAAGAAACTTGCCGCAGCGGCCACACCCCGACGGCTTTGAGCTTCGATAGGGTTTTCTGATTTTTGGGATTGGCGAACCAATCCACCACCGCCTGCGCCATATTGGGACCGAAACCTTCGAGCGCCTGCAAAATCTCCAGATTGGCCTGCGCCAGTGCATCCAGGTCGTTGAAACGCTGGGCCAGGTCGTGCGCCGCGATCTCGCCGATGCCGCGGATGCCCAATGCGGTAATCAAGCGTTCTAAGTTCTGTCCTTTGGAGCTCTGGATGGCGGCTAACAGGTTCTGCGCTTTCTTGTCAGCAAAGCCTTCCAATTGCAGCAGATCCTCCACCCGCAGGTTGTACAGGTCGGCCACATCTTGCACCAGTCCGGCTGCCGCCAGCTGCTCCACGATCTTGATGCCCAGACCGACAATGTCCATTGCCCCGCGCGAGACGTAATGCTCAATGTTGCGCACGATCTGCGCCGGGCATGAGTTGTTGATGCAGTACCAGGCTACCTCACCCTGAAAGTTTTCCACCGCCTGCCCGCACACCGGGCAGCGCGCGGGCGGCTGGTAGGGCTTTTCCGCCCCGCTGCGTGCTTCACGGATAGTACCGATCACGTAAGGGATCACATCCCCTGCCCGTTTAAGCAGCACACGGTCACCAATGCGGATATCCTTGTCTTTGATGTAGTCAAAATTATGCAGCGTGGCCTGCCTGACGGTCACCCCGCCGATCTCCACAGGTTCCAGGATGGCGTAAGGCGTCAGCACTCCCGTTCTTCCCACGTTGACGCCGATGTTTTCCAAGAGCGTGCTCACTTCCTTTGCCGGGAACTTCAAGGCAATGGCCGCGCGCGGGTCCTTGCCCACCACGCCCAGCTCTTCTGCCAGGGCAAGGTCGTCGATTTTGATTACCACCCCATCCACCTCGTAGGGGATTTGCGCACGTTTTGATTGCAGATCACGGGCGCAGGATAGCATTTCTTCCAGGCTGCTGCAGTGATGCGCCAGATCTGTGACCGGGAAGCCCAGCTCTCTCAGATACTGCAGCGTCTCCCATTGCGTGCGGCAGGGGTTGCCGCGCACGATGGCGTAGCTCAAGATGGTCAGCGGCCGCTGGGCGACCAAGGCCGGGTCAAGCTGGCGCAGCGCGCCCGCCGCTGTGTTGCGCGGATTCTGGTAGGCGCGTTCGCCTTTTTCTTCCAGTACGCGGTTCAGGCGCTCGAAATCCGCCAGCAGGATGAATGCTTCCGCGCGCACCACCAGGCTTACCGGCAGCTGCAGACTGCGGCCGGCTTCCACCGGTATTCTAAGCGGCAGCGCGGAGATGGTGCGCAGGTTCTGGGTAATAACCTCGCCGACTTCCCCGTCCCCGCGCGTGGCGCCCTGCGTGAAAACGCCATTCTGGTAATGCAGCACCACCGTCAAACCATCAATCTTGGGCTCTAGAACAAATTGCGCTGACCGCACGCGCGCATCCAACTTGGCAATGCGCTCATGCCAGGCGCGCACATTATCTTCATTGAAAGCGTTCGCCAAGCTCAGGATGGGCGCCGGATGGCGCACCTTATCGAATTTCTCTGCCGGCGGCGCCCCGCTGCGTTGTGTGGGCGAATCCGGCTGCACCCAGTCCGGTTGCTGGGCTTCCATCTGGCGCAGCCGCGCCAGCATGCGGTCGAACTCGCTGTCGCTGATCAGCGGCGCATCCAGCACGTGGTAGCGGTAATTGTGAAAATGGATCTCATGCTTAAGCTGCTCGTAATCTGTATGGCTGAAATTCTCTAGCATGCTTTGAATTATAGCAATTTTTACCGCGCTTCACCTGGCTGGCAACTGCACCTGCTTTTTTTCCGTATATAATAACAATGGCAGGGGCTTGTTTTTCAATTCCCTGTCTCAATCGGAGGAACTATGAAATCTGGCAAAATCATCCTGTTCGTATTGGCAGCTTTTGCGCTGGTATTCTCATTCTTGTTCTTTCTGGGTTCAGGTGGGCAAACCGGCAGCGCGACTTATGTGTGGATCGCAATCATCTTGGCGGTGGTGGGTTTCATTTTGATCTTCTTCGCCACCCGCATCCAACCTGCTACTCAACAAAACGTGACCGTCAATATCGACCTACCCGGCGAGGTCGGCATGGATACCATCAAATGCAAATCCTGCGGCGGAGTGCTGGGTGAAAAGGACATCAAACTGGTCAATGGCGCCCCCATGGTCACCTGCCCATTCTGCGGAACCTCTTACCAGCTTTCCGAAGAACCCAAGTGGTGAAATCATTCGCTTTGTATAAGGAGATTGCATGAAGCCGTTTAAATTCTTGAGCCTTGTTTTGGCTGTGCTGCTAACGCTGTTGTGGGCGCAGCCGGTTTTCGCGCAGGATTACTATTTCGAAGTGCCGGAAGCGGAGATCTTCGTGATCGTCGAGGAGGATGGTTCGCTGAGCATCGAGTATTTCTACCGCTTCGTCAACACCGCGGGTGCGCACCCGATTGACTACGTGGATATCGGCATGCCCGGCAACAGCCAGTACAGCCTGAGCGACATCACCGCCAGCGTGGACGACATCCCCATCAGCGATATCAGCGACTCTCCATACGTGGACGGCGTCGCTCTCGGACTTGGGGCACATGCCATCCCAGCCGGCGGCAGCGGCGTTGTCTTCATGCGCGCCGAGAACGTCCGCAACCAATTCTACTTTGCCAGCACCAAGGAAGAGCAGCCCTACGCCTCTTTCAACTTCCAGCCTAATTTTTTCGGCTCGGAGTACGTCAGCGGCAGCACCAATCTGACCGTGACCTTCTACCTGCCACCCGGCATGAGTTTTGAAGACCCGCGCTGGATCAACCCCAAAGGCTGGCCGGGTTCCGATACACCCGCCTCTGAGATCGATGAGTACGGGCGCGTCATCTATCAATGGTCCTCCGCAGATGCCACGCCGGATGGCAAGTACACCTTCGGCGCCACTTTCCCCGCCAGCTACATCCCCGCCAGTGTGATCAACACCCAACAAACTGTTACCTTTAATCCTGACGCCTTGCTGGGCACCATACTGCCCATTGTCTGCTGCGGCAGCATTTTCCTGATCTTCGGGCTGGTGGTATATTTCTCGGTCAAGAACGCCAAAAAGCGCCAGTTGAAATACCTGCCGCCCAAGATCGCCATCGAAGGACACGGCATCAAACGCGGCCTGACCGCGGTGGAAGCGGCCATCCTGATGGAGCAGCCCATGGATAGGATCCTCACCATGATCCTGTTCGCGGTGGTCAAAAAAGAAGCCGCCCAGGTGGTCAAGCGCGAACCGCTTGAGATCAAGGTGGAAGAAACCCTGCCGCAGGATCTGCGCGAGTATGAAACCGGCTTCCTGCAAGCCTTCCGCGAGACCAGCGCCACCACGCGACGCAAAAAACTGCAGGATATGATGATCGCCCTGGTCAAGGTGGTCGGTGAAAAGATGAAGGGCTTCAGTCAGAAAGAAAGCGTGGCTTATTACAAAGAGATCGTCAATAAAGCCTGGCAGCAGGTCGAGCAGGCCGAAACGCCCGAGGTGCGCGCCGAGAAATACTCCGAAGCGGTCGATTGGACCATGCTGGACAAAGATTTCGATACCCGCACCCAGCGCACTTTCGGCAGCGGGCCGGTCTTCATGCCCTCCTGGTGGTGGCGCGCTGACCCGACCATCAGCCGCACTGCCGGCCGCACGGTAGGCGGAGCGGCAGCGCGCGGCTCCGGCGCTTCTGTGCCTTCCGGCGGCAAATCCACCACCGTCAGCCTGCCCAGCCTGCCGGGCTCCAACGCGGCTGCTTCGGTCATTGGCAGCGTGCAGGCCTTCTCCGCCGGCGTGGTCGGCAACCTGACCTCGTTCACCGGCGCGGTCACCAGCCAGACCAACCCGCTGCCCAAACCGGCGCCCAGCACCTTCCGCTCCAGCGGTGGAGGCGGCGGCGGTCATTCCTGCGCCTGCGCTTGCGCCTGCGCGGGCTGCGCCTGCGCCTGCGCCGGCGGCGGACGATGATCCTCTGGATATATGCCTGAACTGCCGCCCGCTTTGAGCTTTTTATGCAAGACGCGTTTGCCGCAGGTTGAACCCGGCCATTACAGCTACCTGCGCCAATCCGGAGACGCCAAAAAGCGCCTGCACCTGCGTGTAGAATCCGACGGCAGCGGTGTGCTGCTGGTGAACGCCAGCCAGCTCTTTCATTTCAATCCCAGCGCTGCGTTCATGGCGCGCTTGCTGCTGGAGGAGATTCCACCCGGCGACGCGCTCAAAGCCCTCATGCACGCCTTCTCGGTCAAGCGCGCGCAGGCGGCTGAAGACTTCCTGCGCTTCCGCCAGACCTTCCTGACCATCATCGACCCGCTGCAGGACGCCTGCCCGCTGTGCGATCTAAGCCTGGAAGTCTTGCAGCCCTTCTCGCGCCAGCCTTCCGCGCCCTACCGCATGGACCTGGCGCTCACCTACCGTTGCAACAACCGCTGCCTGCACTGCTACAACGATCCAATGCGCGCCAAGGAGGAACTCTCCACCTCGCAATGGAAAGAAGTGCTAGAGCGCGTGGCAAGCATCGGTATTCCGCACGTGGTCTTCACCGGCGGCGAACCCACCTTGCGCGAGGACCTGCCCGAGCTGGTGGCGCATGCCGAAAGCCTGGGCCTGGTGAGCGGCCTCAACAGCAACGGCCGCCGCCTGGCAGAGGTATCTTTCCTGCAGCGCCTGCTGCAAGCCGGCTTGGATCACGTGCAGATCACGCTCGAGTCGCACGACCCGGCCATCCATAACCGCATCGTTGCCAACCCGCAGGCCTGGCAGCAGACGACCGACGGAATCCGGCAGGCGCTCAAAACGCACCTGTTCCTGATGACCAACACCACCCTGCTGGCGGAGAACAGCCCTTATCTGGCGGAAACATTGAATTTCCTGTCTGAGCTGGGCGTGCCCACAGTCGGCTTGAACGGGCTGATCCACTCCGGGCGCGGGGTTTCCAACCCGCAGGCATTGCAGGAAAGTCAATTGGCTGACTTGCTGGAGATCGCCAAGAGTCACGCGCAGCGCAGCGGCCAGCGCCTGATCTGGTATACCCCCACCCAGTATTGCCATTTCAACCCGATCGAGAGCGGTTTGGGCGTCAAAGGCTGCACGGCCGCCCTTTATAACATGTGCGTCGAACCGGACGGCTGCGTGATCCCCTGCCAATCCTATTATGCTTCCTTGGGCAACCTGCTATCCGACCCTTGGGATTCCATCTGGCAGCATGAACTGGCTGTTTCCATCCGCGAAAGGCGCTTCGTGCCGCAAGCCTGCCATTCTTGCGATCTTTTTGCCACCTGCGGCGGAGGATGCCCGCTTTATCTGCGCGATAACCCGACAGCCATTCCCCAGCCTGTGCTGGATGCGTCATTTTTGACCTAATCAAGAGGAGGAAAGATGTTCAAGAAAATTGAGGACTTTTTCGACGGCTTGTACAACGCTCCCCAACTGGTGCCGCCCGGCATGTACACCTGCCAGTCCGCTCCCCAAGCCGCTCTGCCGCATAAGATGCACCTGCGCGTGGAAAAGGACGGCAGCGGCGTGCTGGTGCTGAACGCCAGTACCGTGCTGCACCTCAACCCCAGCGCGGCTGAATACGCCTACCACCTAGTGCGCGGCGAAGAGCGCGGCGCCATCGCCCAAAAAGTGGCCAATCGCTACCAGATTCCCCTGGAAACCGCCCAGACCGATCTGCAGGAGTTCATGAACAAGCTGGACTTGCTGCTGACGCGCGAGGACCTCGACCCGGTCACCTACCTGGATGTGCAGCGCGTAGCGCCCTATTCGCAGAAGCTTTCCGCGCCCTACCGCCTGGATTGCGCCCTGACCTATCAGGTTTCGCCCGGCACGCAACCTACCGTGGCGCCCAACGAACGCGTCAACCGCGAACTGAACAGCGCCGAATGGCAGGTTATCCTGGAAAAAGCCTGGAGCGCCGGCATCCCGCACGTCATCTTCACCGGCGGCGAGCCCAGCCTGCGCCAGGACCTGCCCGACCTGATCAGCAAAGCCGAAGAACTTGGTTTGGTGTGCGGTCTGCTGAGCGACGGCTTGCGTCTGGCGGAGAAGAAATACGCTAAAGACTTGCTGCAGCGCGGGCTGGATCACATCCTGCTGCTGGCCAACGAAGCGGATAAACGCTTCTGGGCGGCACTCAAAGTGCTCATGCCGCAGGATATCGCCGTCAGCGTGCACCACACCATTACACCGAAAAATGCCCCCGGTATGGCGAAATTGCTGGAGAAACTGGCCAAAGCCGAGGTGAGATCGCTCTCGCTCAGCGCCGTGGATGACTCACTGGCACCCGACCTGGAAAGCGCGCGTGCGCAGGCAGCAGCCCTGGGCATGAGCCTGGTGTGGGACCTGCCCGTGCCCTACTCCGCCTGCCACAGCCTGGCGCTGGAGCTGGCGCAAGGCGGCGATAAAGCCCCGCAGGGTGCCGGCCAGGCCTGGCTATACGTCGAGCCGGATGGCGACGTGCTGCCCGCCCAGGGCGTCAACCGCGTGCTGGGCAACCTGCTGCGCGACCCCTGGCACAAGATCTGGAAGAGCCACTAAGCTGGCTTTGAATCCCTCTCCCTCCTTCTGGCAGGCGCGCTACCGCCAGCAGGTTGGTTGGACGCAGAACCTGCGCCGCTATGCGTTGGACAAAATCGGCTTGTCCGTCAGCGCGCGCCTGCTGGAAGCCGGCTGCGCCGGCGGCGCTTTGCTGGGCGCTCTGCGCGCGGACGGCTTCGCGCGCCTGAGCGGCATTGACCTGGACTTTGCCGCTCTGCAATTGCTGCCAGAAGGCATACCCGCCGCCTGCGCCGACGGCCAACGCCTGCCCTTCCGCACTGGCAGCTTCGATGCCTGCCTGTGCCATTTCTACCTGCTGTGGGTGCGCGACCCGCGGCTGGCGCTGCGCGAGCTGCGGCGAGTCACCCGCCCGGGCGGCTGGCTGCTGGCGCTGGCCGAACCGCACTACCCGGCGCGCGTTGACCGCCCGCCTTCGTTAAAAAAGCTCGGCCGCCTTCAGACGCGCGCGCTGCGCGCTCAGGGCGCGCACGTGGATATGGGCGCGCGCCTGCTGCGCCTGTTCCACAAATTAGGCTTGCAGCAGGTCGAGAGCGGCGTGCTGCAGCCGCTTGAGCCAGAGAGCCTGAGCGCGCGGGAGCGCGAATTGGAATGGGCGGTGCTGGCGGCTGATCTAGAGGACCGCCTGCCGCCCGCCGAACTGGAGCGCCTGCGCCGTTTGGATCAATCCGCCTGGCGGGCGGGCGAACGCGTGCTGCACGTGCCGCTGCACTACGCCCTGGGGCGCCTGCCGCCGGAAGGCTGAGGCGCGCTTGTTTGTTTTCCGAAAGATGATGGTATAATCACGGTCGTTGTCGGGGCGTGGCGCAGCCCGGTGTAGCGCGCTTGCATGGGGTGCAAGAGGTCGGAGGTTCAAATCCTCTCGCCCCGACTGATTTCGAAATGTCATCGCGAGCTCTCGAAGAGAGCGTGGCGATCTCGCTAGTAAATGAACTCCCTTTTTGTCAAAATAGGAGGTTTGCCCTTCGAGGATATGCAAATCTTACCCTTCACGAAGGTCGCATGACGCTCCCTCGTTCTGGGTATCTCCGCTCTCTGCTCTTGCAGAGAGCTACGATCTCGTCCCGACTTGAACAAAGCAACAGCCTTTCTGATGGTGGAAGGCTGTTTTTGTTGGCAGAATGTGACAAAATGTGACAAATTGTGACACTTGAAAAATTGCCTAAGGTGAATTATGGGGTATTGAAGGGTGATTTTTGGGGGATATTGAAAATGATATTGGACAAGTATTACTTCCATTAGTTGAGAGAAATCTTTCAAGCCCATTTGCCCGCAAGCCTAGGCCCTTTGGGTTCGCTGTGCAAACCATGAGCCATAAGCCGCTTTTATTCAGTTATGAGAGCGAAATATCTATCAATATTAGCACCCTGAATAATTAGATATTTCTCGATATAGCTACTAATTAATACTCTAATATCAATAATTTATCAAAAATATCTTGTTTCAATTTCCTTAAAATACTCACAATCTATTTCTTTATCATTTTAGTAATGCAGCAGTTTTTTCAAAAAGATATTCATTAAGTTTTATAAAATGAGTTAATCCTTTATCATCAGGTTCTAACTCATCAAGAAGTATCTTCAATTTCTCTATTAATCTATCTTCTAAATCGTGTTTCAAAGTTAATCGTGCATCTGATTGGTCTTTTCCCTCAATTTTATTTTTTTGGCAATATGAATCAAGAGCCTGATTTATCCGATTCATGCGTGGAACTCGAATTTCCTCCATTATTTTTTCATCTTGAATATTGTTTTCAGATGACCATTTTTCTAAAATTTCTTTAAAAACGTCCACTGGAAATAGATCTTCCATTGTTTGTGCTTGATCATAAATATCACCTACGAGGATTTTTTCTGAGTTTTTTTGTTCAATATTAGCCGAAAATGCATCTTTTCCACTTTTATCCGAATCATATAAACTCAAACAAAGTAACCCACTTCCTTTATATAATTTTGCATGTTTCTTAATTTCTGATGCGCCATCGCAATTAATTATTGAGGTATCGTTTAAATTAATTGTTGAGCTTTTATTGTTTTTTATCTGCCAATTACATATAAGATCAATTAAATTTTTGTCAAAAATCCCTTCCACTAAAATATTAATTTCATTTAAATATGAAAAATCGCTTATTGAATAAATTAGTGCAGAACGTAATAATGGGTCTTTAAAAATATCTTCATTTGTTGGAATTTTTACCTCAGTTAGAGAATAATCATCAATAATTTCCTTAATAAGGAATTTCACTCGGTCACGAAATCTTTTATCGATCATGAAGTGTGAGTGTGTTGAATAAATAATTTGGTTTTCTTTTGCCAAGTTATTAATTTCTTTTAAAACATCTTTTTGACCACCCGGATGAAGGTGCAAAGCTGGTTCATCTATAAGAATTACATTATCCTTTAATTCATCTTCTTGAGCAATCATGCCAATAATAAATGAAAGAAACCATTTTAGCCCTTCACTTCTGTATTTTGGTTCAATTTGGTAACCTGGTTCTTTAATATTTATTAAGAGATGATCTTTCTTATGTTCAATTATTATTTCTATTCTTTTATTCGTCCTCCACTTCGATTGGATTTTTTTTGAAATGTCTTCAGAAAGTTTTGTAAATATATTAGCAAAATCTGTTTCGGTTTGATTTTCTAATAATTTTGGTATATCAATTGGATCATATCCACCAAGCTTAAATAGAGATTTAATGACAGGCATTTCATCAAGCTTGGTTTTAATATTTTCGATGCTTACTAAATCTGGAAGATGATATTTTTCATCATTACTCCAAGTAAAAATCTTCAGATTCTTATTTATTTCTTTAAGTATGTCCTCCTCAATTTCCAAATTAATTTCTTCATTTTTAAATATCTTTAAATTACCTTTTTCAACTTGTTCGTCAATTAAAATTTGATTTTTAATGTATTCATCCGGTCTCATTAAAATATATGAGTTGGGTTTAATAGTTATTACTTCTTCTGGATTATTATTCTTTACCCTTAATTCCTTTACATTTTCAGTACTTTCTGGTGGTCTTTCAGTTAGTTGCTTACTTGAAATATTAATTATTTCTGTAGAAATATTCTTAACTAGAGAAATATCATTTGTGATTGGAAGTATCTCTACTTTAATGTCATTTCCATCCCTTGTTAGGTTGATACTTCGGCTATCTTGAAAAAACTCATTTAAAGGAGAATTTAACAATATTTTAATATCTATTTCATACGAGATAATTGGTAATTGATTCCTAACATACTTTTCAGAATTCTTCCTTATATCTGATTTTTTAATTATTTGCTTATCATCAGGATTACTTTTATTTCCTAATTTTGCAAGATAGATTGCATCTAATAAATTTGTTTTTCCACTTTCGTTTGCTCCTATTAAGCAAGTCACATCACTTAAATTTATATCCTGATTTGCAAAGGACCTAAAGTCACAAATAGAAATTGAATGAATTATATTAGCCATATGTATTCCTAGTTAATAGAACTACTAATTTCATTTTAAAGACGCAATATTCCATTTAATTACATAATTAAATAATATTCATAAAAACATTATATTGGTCTATTGAATCGCCTTTTCTGGTACAACGCTGGTGCATCTCGGGTTGAACCTACTCAAAAATCCAATGGGTTGGACTATCATGTATATATTTTGGGGGCAGATCACTGAAAATAAAAGCATACTAACCTAATTCAAGTAGATATGAAATCACTTCAAACCAAATTGCTTGGTCATAAGCTTCCAATCGTGAAATATAAATATAATCTTCAATATCTGTTATGCAACAAATTTCTTTAGCAAATTCATGTAGATCAAATGAGAATGGCTCTTTCTTTGTATAATAAACCGCAACATCTTCTCGAAGATAATTTTTTATAATAATTACATCACCATAATATGAACTTTGATCATCGAAGACTATGGCAAAATTAAAACCTTTCCCATTAAAAACCTTAATAAATCCAAAACCCCAAATAGTTTTCGCTTTTATCAGAGAATAATTTTCATCAATGTCTTCTTCAATTTCAATCGCACTATTCTCGTCTAGAATGATTATTTCAATTTGAACTTTTCTCAATGGCTCCAAATCCAAGGAAAACACTATTGACGATTGAATATCTGCAACTTCCTCTAATTTGATTTTGTAGGGAGAACTAGATCCGTTGAAAATTTCAACAGAATTTCTTATATCCGAGATTAAGCGATGAAATTGTTTGTTAACTATTTTCATTCTTTCAAAAGTTTTTTCTGATACTTTCGACTTGTTTCTGCTGCATTTGACTTGCTTTTCAAAAAGAGATTTTGCTTGGCAAATAAGTGGATTATTTTCAAATTCTTTATTTTCTGGTTCTTTACAACTTCGAATTCTAGAAATAATTTCCTCCCAAGAGGATATCCTTAATCGAACATCTTGTGCAATCATTCTTTCAATTAGAGTGACAATTCTGGGATCAATATTTTTATTGAAAGAAATAACTTTCACTTGTTCAGCAGATTTGTGAGCGTTCCGTATCTTTTCTATATTTGAATACTCATCTATTCCATCATAGGGATAATTGAGGGTAGCTAGGTTGTAAAAAACTATACCCATTGCGTATATATCCATTAATGGAGATTTTTGTTCACCCCCCCATTCTTCTGGAGCAAGATATAAATATGTGTTTAATCCCTTAAATGTTATATCTCGAGTTTCTTCTGAGATATTTTTTGATATACCAAAATCAGTGATTTTAAAAGTTTGATCAGCTATTAAGATATTTTTTGGTTTAATATCTCTATGAACAATTTTCTTCTCGGAATTAATAAAAAGCATTCCACTGGCTAATTGGTCGAAAATATCTAAAATTTCTGTATTGCTGAAAAATTTATCGACATTTTTATGTTCTTTTAGTAAATGATCTAAATCACCACCTTCTGCATATTCCATAATAATGTATGGTGGGAAATCAGGATACACTGAACCATCATGAAAATATTCAAAACGGATAACATTTTGGTGAGATATTCTAAGACAGAGATTGGCTTCGTTGAAAATAGTTTCATTCTTGGTACAATCTTCTGATTCCTTTAAAACCTTCAATACATAATTTTTGTTTTCATTTTCGACTTTATAAATATTTCCAAACCCACCTGAATTAAGATTTTCTAATACTCTAAATTCCTCATGATTTTCACCAAAAACAACATTACCTTTCTCAATATTCATAAGTATTAAAAATCCTCCTGGAAATTAGAATAAAAATTGTGTAATAGATCTACCAAATAAAATTAATCAAATAGGTATCTCTTATGATTGGTCGTTCAATCTTCCAAATAACCCCATTACCTTTTTCATTTTCTATAGATTTAAAACCCTCAGAATTCAGATTAGTAGCTTGAGCATACTCACCATGTCTATGAAGAGCTACTATTTCCTTAAATGGTCGTTCCTTTGGAAAATTAATTGATAACTCAAGATAGTTAGTCTCAGTAGCAATTGTAGTTTCGACGTATTCGTTTTCTAAAATAAATCCATTGTGGATTTTTCTTGAATATTCATATTCAATTTCTGATCCTGGTGGATATTCTTTGCCAAAAGAAATAAAGAAATAATAACGAGGACCTTCAGTTTTTAAACACGAGTTTTTAAATTTCTTTACTTGAATATCATCTATTACCGGAGGCAAAGCCGATCCCCAGAAATACTCTCTTACTGAAGATAATGGTTCTAACGTAACGATTCCTTTCTTTTTATTACAATTCGCGCTTTTACCCTTGCCATCTATGATTTGCCAATTTATTTGTGTATATAATGTTTTATAAGGGTAATTTTTAATTCCATATTTGTCTGATTTTCTTTTTATATAAGATTGTTTATCAATTATGTAAAGTATAAAAACAAAAGTACTAGCAAGAATTGAGATTCCGGCTACATAATAAAAACCAATATCAGGTCTTGTATTTACCAGATAAGTAACCAACATTCCTAAAATAATAGTTAAAATTAATGTTACTTCTGGTAAAGTTCTAAATCCAAGTATGAAATCGACAATCTTTTTTAGAATTGTGTTTCTCTTCATCATTAACTTACTATTTCCAAATCCATTTTAAGTGAAATTCGCTTTCAGATGATATATTTTGATCTTCCCATTCAATGCTCCAAATTTTTTTCTTTTCCACAATACATTCAATTATTTCTTTGATTTCACTTTTAAATAGAAATGTCTTCCCTTTTGATTTCTTATAATTGTGCGCAATTAATTGCCTGTAATTTCGAGGGATATTTCTAAACTTGATTACTTCATTGATCGAATTTGCTTTGTTAAAAGAAAAATGGTTAATATATTTATTCTTATTAGATAGATCCTTATTTCGCTCAGTATTTAGAACAAAGCAAATAGGATTTTTATCAGATTTTTGAGCACCTGAAAATGGAATGGTAATTCTTTTCTTTCCATCTTCAATTACAGGAAGATAATCTTCACCAATTAGACTGTTGATATCAATACTAGTTACTTCTTCTTCAGGATCAATATAACAATCAAAACTCTCGATTGGAGATTTTGATTGTATAGTGAATCTTCGCGCACTTGTGCAATTATTCCCATCTGGATCGTGGATTAACCAAATATTTCTTTGCTGAATAAGATCGTATTGCTCAAAATGCTTATCAATAAATACAATACTTAATAAAGACAAAACAGAAATTACCAATGCAAGAATTAGAAAAAGTAAGCCAAAATTAGATTTTACAGAAATAACTTGATAAAAGATAATAATGACAAGAGAAAGCAGTATTGCTACTGAAGAAATAATGAAAGCAATTGTAGATGCTCGGTTTACATAATCAGTTCTGTTTGCCTTAATATCTGGTTGTTCGTTGTCTCGCATTCCCCTCCAAATAAATAAAAAAGAGGAATAAAATCCTCTTTTTATATTTACTACATTGTCTATTATGTGCCGTTACCGTCGCCGTAATTGATAACAATTATCATAGCACCCTCTTTCTTCTCTGTTAGATATATTGTAATGCATAAAAACAAATTTTTGTCAAATCTTTTATCTAAAATTAATACGGAATATTTTTTACTAAGTTGTCTTTTCATATAAGTAGCTTTTTTAATTATTTTTCCAAATTATTTATTTAACAAGAAAATGAAAGATCGAGATTTTATATGTTGAATACCGAGTCATATCGCGGAATTTAGTTATGGGACTTTTCCCATATCGTGTGCGATTCGTGTGCAATAGCGGTGGACACAATGGACGCTGTGATACGCTTTGCACACTTCTGCGAAAGTATGGGGTGCAAACGGCAGCCTTCAGTGATAGCTACCTGCATGTGCTGGTTAGTCGGTTGAGTCTCTCTCATCAAGCAGCACGCTCAAGTTGCGCGGCAAGATATCGAGCGACTCAAGCAAGTCCCAATGCTCCAGCTTCTCTACGAGGGCTGCTGGCAGTTGAGTCAGCGGCAGCCCTTCTAACAGGAGCCCTGTTTCCTCTTCAGAAAACTCTGCGCCTTCTTCATGCCAATCCAGCAGACTGCGGTTCTCCGGACAGACACTCTGGCAATGCATACACCCCATCAGGCAGTTGTGACATGAGCCCTCAATCCAGTCCGGAAAAGCAACCTGCCCAGGCTTTTCATTCTGGAACGTGATACAACGCTCTGCTCGCAGCAAAAACCGCTCCGGCTCGATGGCTCCCGTTGAACAACCGCGCAGGCAGTTCAGACACTGCGCACAACGCTCCATCACATTTGGCTCCCTCCAACCATCTTGTTCGCATGGCAGATCTGAGTAGAACGCTGCCAAGCGATGGAAGCTGCCCATGCCCTCAATATATGTGATGTTATTTTTCCCGTATGCCGCCAACCCGCTGCACACTGCCAGCAATTTCTTAGGCACTATCGCCGGCGTCACCCGATAGTTTTCCACACCTAATAGAACCGAGAGAAGTCTCTCCGCCTGCCGATCCTTTTCCTGCCAATGCAGATAAGTAGGAGGTACCATCACCGGCATTCGTGTTCCCCTCCAGTTAAAATAAAAGCGCACTTGAGGATCTTTGAACGCAAGGATGATCAAAGATTGTGCTTCGGGGAAATTTTCAGGCGGTCTAAAAACAAACCCGGCGAGGCGCTCCTGGTAGAACCCTTCGTCAAAGAGACCCTGCTTTCGGAACCGTTCAATTGTCTGACGCAGATCATAAAGACGTCGATTTGAGACAATGCGCGCCTGGTAGCCTTGCGCTTCCAATTGGCGAACCAGTGTCCCTTTCATCCGAAAATCCTCTACTGCCCGGGGCTCTTCCGCTATGATTTTGTTATGGCATATTTGTTTGAACAAGCAATATATTTAACCTAGTTATCATCAAACTCGCCACAATCAATATCACAACCATGATAGGAAATACAGTAAGTAATTAAAAAGATATCTTCTCTATCGTAAACATTATCCATGCCGCATTCCACTACATTGTCCCTGATTTCGCATATTGCTCCCCCTTCAAAGATGCCACGCACATTGGTGTCGTACACTACTCTAATTGCTGCTTTATCTTTTACCCCTGTGATTTTTATTGAGCACGTTTCACGACCCGGGAAGCAAAACTGTTTGACATCCCATGAATTGCGATATTCTTGTTGATACTGTTCGCATAAATCCTGGTCTTCTGCAATTCCCTGTCCTTCTTCAACAACATCGATCACTACCGAATACCAACCCAAAACCTCTCCATCATCGGAAAAGATCTCCCAGCGGCCGGTGTAAGTTCCGGGTGTTTGAGGTGCTTTCAGGCTCAATCGCAGCGTGATCTCCTCGCCCGGAGTAACCTCGTGAGGAAGATTCTGACTGGTTCCTCCTCCTAATAAAGCACCCTGAGTGTGCCTCAAGGTATATCCGCTGTTCCAGGTGCATACGCCATCATTGCGCACGGTCCAGGTTTTTTCGAAGACCTCTCCTGGAGCGAAGTTGGTATTATCGGGGATGGTTTCACGAACATATCTGCTGCGGTTGCAGACAGCCTCATCATCTTCAGCAGGCGGCTCCGCTCCATTATTTTTCTCTGCCCAATCCTGTTCCTGCGTAAATTCTTGCTCCCCGCCTGCTTCTACGGTCACAGAGCAGAAATATTCTGAATATTCATATTCGGTTCCGGGACCGAACCAATCAGTACCATCAAAAACCGGCTGCCTGGGTGCGGCTACGGTTATGATGTCATGATAACCGGGTTCAAGATAACCCATATCCATCCAATACTCGGTAACGTAGCGACCTTTGGATTCATCATAGTAATGCTCTCCTGCTCCATCAGCCAGGATGGGCACCTCGATATCATCGACGAACACAGTATGGTCTGTCAGGTCGAAGTATTCCAGCCCTTGCGCTTCTTCCAGCGTACCCCAGGAGTACCACAGGATAAGGGTTTTATCTGCAGGAATGGATTCATGGTCACAATAAGCCTTGACAGCATGCCAGGTTTGTTCCCCATCGGAAGAAACATCCTGGGCATCGGATTCTGCTGAGTAGTTTTCAGCCCCATTTCCTTCCTCAACGGGCATATAAACAATTCTGGGTTGGCAGGCAGCGATCAAGCAAGGAATCAGCAAGCATACAATTCTGGAAAAGAAACGCTTAACCATTTGAAACCTCCCCTTAATCATCTTTCTGATTGGACTGAACCAAACAGATTCAACCATCATTCAGCAGACGAATAATTTTTATTATTGCATATTTCCTATCCAATTACAAGAAAAATATTTGATAATGGTCAGAAACATAACATTATCTTATTTAGATTCATGCAGCATTCTTTCTGTAATTTCACAGGAGCTTAAATATTGATTATCCGGTTGATTTTTTATTGTGATACTTTCCCAACGTGATGGCGTTCAAGATCACTGTCACCGCAAGCAGCAGGGCTGCCGCGCGTGCTACGGCAGGTACAGTATCCAGCAGCGCAGACCAATCTCCGCTCTTCACCAAATGCTCGATGGAAAAAATCTGTAGGCAGAGCGAGGCAGCGCAGGCGCTCAGGCTGGCTGCGGAGAAGAACACCCCATTCCGCTTGCCAGCCTCATGACACCGCAGGAGATTGACGGCAGCCAACGCCCAGGCCAGCAGCCCAAGCGCGAGACTACCCAGGTTTAGCCAAGCTTTTAAAAACACAGTTTTTGTAATTTAGAAGACTTGGTTGATGAGGAAATAATCAAACTGCGCGGGCGCACTGCCCTTGGTGGACTGGCCGGCTGCCAACCCGATAAACTTAGCCTGCATATCGCTGGTGTGCTGGCCGACTTCAATCCAGTCCAGGCCGTCTTCACTGTAGAACGAGGTATAGAGCTCGCCGGTTTTTCGCAAGCGCAAATAAATAGTATCTGTGCCTGGCGCGGGGGTAGCAAAGTTATCACCCGCCATCTGGCCGCTTTTGAAATAATCCATGTAGAATCCGTCACCGACAACATGTTCGGCGAATGCGCGCCCGAAAAGGATGTAGTTGTTGGCATTGTAGAAAACGATCAATCCGGCAATCTGGTAATTTTCCAGCGGCTCAAAAACCATTTTCGTTTCCAGGTCGAAATCCCCTGCGGGGAGCGGGCGCTTCAATAAATTCCTTAAAAAAACTGCACGGGAACCAGTCGTGATTTCCAGCCAGCCAGGATTGCTTTCCAGGCTCCACATTTTATTGTTCTCATTTTCCCATACCCATTCCGAATCCAAAGCACCCTCAAAATCATCCCTGAAGATCAGCGGATCGATGGTCGGGGTGGGAATGATGGTAGCGGTGGGTACGCTGGTGTCGGTCGGGATAATTTGCGGGCTGGGTTGAACGGTTGGTTCGGCAGGAGCGCCGCATGCGGATAAAACGAATGTAAAAAGTAGCATAACCAGAATCCAAGTTTTCATGATCATCCTCCTGAAGAACGTCTCGTGACATTCATTATTTTACAACAAATCTATTCTTACGCTGTTGGTAACGCCGGCAAGGAAGTGCACTGCTTAAAACCACCCTACTTCTTAATCAAGATTAGCCAGGGAATTTCAATTCCCTGGCAAACTATCTCTGCGCATGCCTGGTTTTCTCTGGTTATTCTTTATATAGGATCATAATAATCACTTGGTCAGCGTATAATAAACAGATTCTGGTGATTAAAGCAAAAAAACACATTGAAGGAATCGAGGATTCAACAGCATGAAAAAAAATGCCGCACCCATAATGCTTCTCCTTTTTGCGCTGGCAGGCTGCAGTCAGTCTCCTGCATCAAGTTCTGCCCAACTGACTAAGGTTACAGAAACCGCGCAGCCTGACAGCCCGGCATGCGCAGATGTTTCCGGCATCTGGCTGGGGACGCATACTATCGGGGATACCGTTTTCGACACGGGCTATAGTTTCGAACAGGTGGGCTGCCAGGTTACAGGCCAAGAAGCGCCCTACCCGGAAGATGATTTTGGCATCGACCTGGTCTGTGATTTCCAGGACGACCATTTAACCTGCAATTATAAAAGCACGCTGGATGATTGTGAATACGAGCTGGATGCAACTGTCATCGCGGATACCATGCAGGGTGTTCTAAATTCCTGCTATTTAGATGGAGAACCCATTGCATTGACCCGCGCCAGCCAGGCTGAACTGGCAGCCTGGGATGAGAAAATGGAAAACATATTCTATGCTCCCACGCAGTCTAGCTGCGCCGTGGCTGCTGCTCTGCCAACGGATGGGGATGCGGTTTTTTGCGATCAGTTCGATGACAATTCCAATGCATGGCAGGAGGGCTCGACCGAAAATGACATGGCGGTGCTGAATGTGCAGATCGAAAGTGGCAAGCTGATGGTCAATGCCACCGGCAAAGCCACCAGCGGATATCAAACTGGCGTTCTGCAATGGCTGTCACCCTTCACCAGCACTGCAGGAGACTACATGCTGCAGGCCAGCGGGAAAATCGACTCGAATTTCAAGGGCAGCGGTTGGGGCATCGCTTTCAATGGCGATTACCTCGGAATCGTGAACTCTCCCAGTTTTTATGTTCTGGTCATCACCAATAGCGGTGATTTCACTTTGCAGAAATTGGCCGACAATAAAATGACGCCCATTATTGCTCCCAGAGCGCATAATATGATCAAAATTGGCGAACAAAATACCATTTCGATCTTAAAACGAGGAGAGAGCTACGAATTCTACAGCAATGGAGAACTGATCGCCGCCCAGGAACTGCCGCCGTTGGAAGGCAACGATATGATGGTCGCATTTTTCGTCAATGAGGGAGTGGTGGCGGATTACGAAATGGATGATTTTCTGCTGAGCGTCACACTCGGCGAATAAAATAATCTCTTATTTCACCAAGTCTACAACCAAGCTTCTCTCCTGGCGCCTGCTGCAATGCAAAACTGGGGAGAAGCTTATTGTATTTCAGATGGTTTGTTCGCGATCGCCATCAATTCATACTCATCCAGCTCCACCGGGCGGATACCCCAATTGCCGGCCATCCCACCACCGATGTGCTCTACATCAAAGCCAACCATCTCCAGCATCAAGCGCAGCTCGGGGATGACAAAGCCGCGCTCGCGCAGGCTAAGCGTCACTTGCTCGTCTTCACTGCCGGTGGTCATCAGATTGGTCTCGCTCAGCGTAGCCGGATCGAAAATGCCAGCCTGCACGTCGGCATCCTGGTAACGGCGGATGGTACGCATGGCGTTCAGCACCGTGAGCAGCAGCCGCCCACCCGGCGCCAGCGCGCCATGCAGATTGCGCAGGATGGCCAGGTCATGCGACTGCGCGTCCTGACCGCTGCCCACCAGCCCCAGCGAGCCCTCGCACACGCAATAGGCGCGCTCGAAAGGCGTATCTGTTGTAAAACGGGTGGCATCCTCCTGAATTAATTCAAGCGTGCCAAGCCGTTCTTTGTGCGCCGCCGCGCGCGCCTGTTCCAACATGCCGCTTGAAAAATCCACTCCGGTGACATGGTAACCGCGCCGCGCCAACTCCAGGGCGTGCCGCCCGGTGCCGCAGCCCATGTCCAGAATGTGCTGTTCAGTGGTCAAACCCAGGTGTTCGATCAGAAAATCTACCTCCGCCTGCGTAGCCTGTACGAAAGGTTCCTGCATATAACGCGGCGCGTGGTGATTGAAAAAGGTCTGAAAGTTGTTTTCGGCGCTCATGTCCACTCTCCATAGATGATGCTTTGTTTGAATAGGCGTTAAGTATATCCTCGCAGCAGGCGCACGAACTTTATGAAGAAAATTGTTTTTTTGTGTTTTACGTGCTTTGTTACTGGTTTTGACCGATTTCCAGCGCAACCGTCAGTTCGACGGTCTGCTCATTTTCAATGAGGATGTCTTCTTGGATGAAGGTGCGAAAGCCGGGTTTGGAGACCTGCACGCTGCAGCTGCGCCCGGCTGCGATAGCCGCGCGGAAGTGCCCGAGGTCGTCGGTGTAGATCACCTTCCCGCGCAGGTTCGGTTCTTCTGAGAGGATGTGCAGCCTGGCATGCTGCAACGGCTCTCCCTGCTCGTCCAGCACTGTTCCGGCCAGCCAGCCCTGTTCGAAACCGCTGATTTGTACAATACCATTCAGCGCTCGGTCGCAGGCGTACAGGTCACCCGCCAGGTCGAAGGTCAGGTCAGTGCCATCAAAGAAACCGGAGGCGAAACTTTCCACCCTGCCCGCCGGGGAGATGCGCAGAATGCGGTCTGACAGCACAGCATACATATAGCCGTCCGTCCCGAATGCCAGCGAACGCAAACCCAAGCCTTTATAGAGCGAGGTGATCTCCCCCTCTGGGCTGATGCGCAGGATGCGGTCGCCCAGCACCGGCACCGCCCAGAATGCATCCCACAGCAGCTCGGGCGAGGCCGTGATTACGTACAGGTTGCCGGCGTCGTCCTGCTCGATGGCAGTCGGGAAATCCAGATCCCGATACAAAGCCGTTTTTTGACGCGTGCCTGCGGCGATGCGGGAGATCTGGCTTACACTGGGTTCTGCCATCAGCAGATCGCCATCCGGCAGCATGATCAGCCCGGCCGGTTTGACGGCATTGGAGTATTGGCTCACAGCCTGCCCAACCGGCATTTCCAGGATTTGGTCAGGGAAACCTGGAGCGGCTTCGCTGACGTACAGCGTGCCATCCTGCTTGAAAGTAATGTTGGCGTTAGGCGGTCCATAGGAGATGAAATCCGTCAGCCAACTGGCGTTGCCATTGGAATCGACAATGGATAGGTTGCCACCTTCATCGTTGCCCACCACCAGCTCGCCGCAGGGCGAGAACTCGATGGCGGTGGGCGTGACGATACCGTTGCCATGCACGATCTCACGCGCTCCAGCGCTGGGCGAAACCGCCATAAGAGAACCGATGCGCAGCTGGCTGCCCACGATCTCACCGGTCTGGGGCAGCCACTCGATGCCGGAAAGCCCATTGTTGGGCACATCCGCCCACAGCGCGCTCTTGCCATTTGCGCCGACCTGGTAAACCCGTCCGGAATTGCAACGCCCGCAGGTGGATATGTACATGTTGCCGTCTGGGTCGAATGCCAGCCCGCCGGCTGAGACATATTCCATCCAGCCGCCGGTAAATTGAATTTTTCCACCCGCCGACAAGCTATAGTCTTCCAAGCAAATTTCGTAAAGGCTGCCGTTCGGGCTCACGCCGCTCAGGTTGCCAGCTGGATTGGTTTTCAAGGCCTGCAGGTTTGGAATGTTTTCCAGGACCAGGCGGATTTCTCCATCCAGAGAGATTTCATATAAGTTCGAATTACCGCTGCACGGGTTTAAAGCTAGATAGAAGCTGCCGTTATCAGCCAGCGCAAATCCACTGTCGCAGGCGGTAGAGATCTGCTTGGATTCAACCAGTTTCCGGACCCCACCGTCGCGTCCAATTCTGATGATGCTGCCCGTCACGAAATCGTACAAGTAGATATTGCCTTCTTCATCCACATCCCCGTAATAGCCTGAGACCTGTTCGGTAAATAATGACAAGCTGCCATCCTCAAATATTTGGAACAACTGGTTGCTGCCGTTGGACTGCACCAGCAATTCACCCTGGGGCGTGAGCAGCACCTCATGCGGCATGTTGAGCGCGGAGGGCGCCACGAACCAGGTCGTGGTATATTTTTCATCCTGCAATTGGATGGGTGCTTCGGCGTAGGTTGAAGCAATTGCAGCGGATTGCTCTTCCAAGCTGCAGATCGGGGATATGCCGGTGCCGCTGATGGGCGTTAAGCCTACGGTTGCTGTTGCGCTCGGCATAGAAGAAGGACTTTCTTGAGGCGAGCTTGTTTGCGTGGATTGGGTAGCCCCCTGTTTCTGCGGTTGCCCCGCTTGACATGCATCATTCAGAAACAATGAACAGATCAAGGAAAATACACACAATCGTTTCATTTTTCCACTCCTGACGCGAGTCCAATAATCCATACAATACGCAAATGTAAAAATGGGGATGATGGAATGCGGTTCGCGAGGGTGTTATCAGTGAAGCAATGCCTGCCCGTTTTCCATTATAGCAAAATTTAGGTCGTAATGTTCATATCGTAAGAATAACTTCAATTGTGGCGAAAAGTCCTCACAAACCTTTTACTTGAAGGAATTCTTCCAGTTTATGCAAACCTTCCCCGAGATTCTCGCGTCCGAAACCAACGCGCACGTGCGCGTCGTCATAGTCATAGACTGTCGCGGGCAGCAGCATGATGTCCGCTTCTTGCGCCAGTCTTTGGCACAAGGCTTGCGCCCCCATCTGCCCCTGCCAGCGCGGAAAGCACACCGTGCCAGCCTGCGGTTGCACCCAGCTGAACAACCAGCTGTGGCGCTCGAAGAACGTGAGCAAAAGGGATATGTTACTGGCAATACGCGCTTGGTGGCGCGCAATGATGCGTACACCGCTGCGCAGCCCGATCAGCGCCAGCACTTCACTGGGCGCGCTGCTGCAGATGGTGGTGTAGTCCTTCCAAGACGCCAGGCGCTGCCTGAGCTCTGGCTCGCGACAGACCAGCCAGCCGATGCGCAGTCCCGCCAGACCGTACACCTTGGACATGCCCGATAGCGTCAGCGCCTTTTCATATGTCTCACAAGCAGACGGTAGGCGCAGGCTGGGCTGGTGCTCCAACCCGCGGTACATTTCATCGGAAAAGAGATATAGATCATGCGCGCGCGCGAATTCAAAGATGCGTTCATAATCCGCGCGGCTGGGCAGGCTGCCAGTGGGGTTGTGCGGAAAATTAACCACCAGCAGGCGCGTGTTGGCACGCAGGTTCTCTTCCAGAAAGTGCGGGTCAAAGCGCCAGCCCTGTTCTTCGCAGGGCAGCCAGCGCGTCACCTGGCAGCCCAGGCTTTCCGCCACCTGGTAAAGCGATTGGTAGCCGGGAAAAGCACAGATAATATGATCACCCGCCTGCAGCAGGCTCTGCATGGCAATCAGGATGCCCTCCTCCGGCACGACCACCAGCACATCATCGTTCTGAATGCCAGTGTACAATTTGGCGATTTCTCTTCGCAGCAGCGGATGACCGGCAGATTCGGTGTAGCCCAGGCGCATTTCCTCCCATAAAACGCGGCATTCCTCATCCGCCATGTCCAGCAATGCCTGCATGCTCAAACCATCACAATCCGAGCTGGAAAGCAGGTAGCGCGTGCTGAACTCGTAACGTGCGAAATAGCGTTCCAGTTTAAAGGGCGTGATGTGCATGTCTGCATCCTTTCCAAAGTGACATTCAGCATTATAAACAATTCCTGCTCTGGGTATAATTTTTTAAGCCATGTCATCTAGAAGAAATCTGCATATTTCATTCCTAATCCTGCTGATCGTCATTCTGTGCTTGCTGGCTGCTTATCTATTCGGTCAGAAATTTCTATTTTAGGAATACTGATCATTTAGTTGATAAAAATAATGTGATCATGAATAGATAATGGCTATGCGCAAATTGGGGTTAAACAAAGGGGTATCGGCTACAATGAAAACATGTCGATTGCCATTTGGTGGCTGCGGCGTGATCTGCGTTTGCATGATAATCAGGCTTTGCATCTGGCGCTCGAGCAGGCTGAGGTCGTCATCCCGCTCTTCATCCTGGATGTACACCTTCTTCGGCAGGCTGCTCCCCAACGCCAGGCTTTCCTCCTCAACTGCCTGCACAGCCTTTCCGCGGATCTCAATTCACGCGGCAACCGCCTGCTGCTGCTCTCCGGCCATCCGCTTGAGCAGCTATCCTACCTGCGCACACGCATCCCTTACGATTTGATCGCTGCCGAAGCGGATGTCAGCCCCTACGCCCGCCGCCGCGATGCTGCCATCGCGCGCCAATTGCCCCTGCGTCTGGTTGAAGGACTCACCATCCAGCCTGTCGGCGCGGCTGTCAAAGCGGATGGCTCGCCTTACACGATCTTCACTCCCTTCAGCCGTGCCTGGCGCAATCTGCCGGCGCCTGGCCTACCCCTGCCTGCGCCGTCCAATCTACCGGCTTTGGACCATTTACCCTTGCAGGAATTATCCATTCCAATTCCCGAGCAGCCGCCGCACCCTGATTTTCCCGCCGGCGAATCTGCCGCCTTGCAATGCCTGCAGGATTTTTTAAATCATGGCATTGATAAATATCACTTGCAGCGCAATCTGCCGGCCGTGGAAGGCACTTCGCGCCTGTCACCCTACATCCGCTTTGGCTGCCTATCCTCTCGACATGCCTATGCGCAATGTGCCGCAATTTTACAGTCTGCTAAAAAATCTTCCGCACCCGGTGCAGCTGCCTGGCTGAATGAACTGCTCTGGCGCGAGTTTTATCTCAACATCCTGTCCTTTTTCCCGCACGTGCTTTCCAGCGCCTTTCGCGCCTCCTTCAGCCACGTCGCATGGCGCGACGCTCCGGCGGACCTCACCGCCTGGCAGGCTGGCCTGACCGGCTACCCACTGGTGGATGCCGCCATGCGCCAACTGGCGCACACCGGCTGGATGCACAATCGCGCCCGCATGCTAACCGCTTCTTTTCTGACAAAACATCTGCTGGTCAACTGGCAGGCGGGCGAAGCTTGGTTCATGCGCAGCCTGCTGGATGGCGATCCGTCATCCAATAACGGCGGCTGGCAATGGTGCGCCGGCAGCGGCACGGATGCTGTGCCTTATTTTCGCATCTTCAATCCCATTCTTCAGAGCCGCAAGTTTGACCCGCGCGGCGATTACATCCGTGCCTGGCTGCCGGAATTGCGCGCGCTGCCGATGCAATATCTCCATGAACCCTGGCTTACACCGCCGGACGTGCAGTCCAGCTGCGGCGTGCACATCGGACGCACCTATCCCGCCCCCATCGTGGAGCATGCCTTCGCCCGCCAGCGCGCTCTGGCAGCTTACAAGGCTGCAGCCCGCGCGTGAGAATAATCGCGGGCTGTTGAATCTTGTTATGATCAAGAAATTACAAACTCACTCCAGGATCATGCGGCAGTCCAGCGCTAGCCCGCCCTGTCCTTGCGGCAGCGCCAACCAGGGATTGATCTCGATCTCCTGGATCTGCTCGAAATCCGCCGC
>Ga0209164_1001720_pt1 | contig 26356 bp, 20 predicted proteins | sample MTBNYHSulfiMetaG_FD_187458 | JGI IMG/M metagenome (GOLD analysis project Ga0209164, IMG submission 187458) | Enrichment culture microbial communities from rom New York Harbor, USA that are MTBE-degrading - MTBE-NYH (New York Harbor Sulfidogenic)... | ecosystem: Environmental > Aquatic > Marine >... | reverse complement strand
CGACAATGCCGGCAACCAGAGCAGCGCCGACCTCCAGATCATCGTCCCGCATGACAAGAGAAAGAAGTAATCATTAACTGGGGATATCGGATTTTCTAAGGGCAGGATCACTCCGGTGGTCCTGCCTTTATTAAAGAAAAAAAATTATTACTCTTCATGTTGCGGCATCTCGCAAACCTCTTCCTGCCAGTCTGCCCCGTTCCAGAAAATTGGGCGGAGCAGATCTTGAACCTCTTTTAAGTCGACATTAATGTTATAGTTAACTGCGTATTCTTGCTGCACGAAGCTTTGGATGCAATCCAATTCTCTGTTAAAAAAATATCTTCTCAGATAGATCAGCCTCGTGGTTCCATCGGCTTTCATTATTTCGTGGGGACTGGCGTGTACAGAAATCGGAGTGGGGGATGGCTTGTTAACGGTGAATGGTCCCAACAACGCACATTCCCAATCCTTTACATCCGGTAATACATGGTCAGCTTTGAAACAAATATATATCACTCGAAAATCAGTCGCCACGGAGGCAGCCAGGGAACGATTTTCGCCAAAGAATGATAATTCCTGGTTCATACCATGCCAGTCACTCTCCACGACATACATAACCGGGGCGCTGAATTCCTCGTCCAGAAAATTGTTGGTGGCCGCCACATAGATTTCCTTAAGTCCATTTTCATCTCGGTCGAATACCTCAAAATTGCCGAACCAGCCTGGATGATAAATGCTGGCTATCACGGCTCCGTTTACATCGAAAACCCGACACACAGATGGGTAATTGGGATGAGAATTCATTCCTACCAAAATTTCCATTTTGCCGTCATTGTTCAGATCTTCACATATTATCTGCTCACAACCGAAGTCACCAAAGCGCTCATTCTCGTATTCATAAAGTTCACTCAAAGACCATGAGCGTTCCAGACGCACGGAATCCTCATCCTGTCTCAAATAGATGTATAATGTATTTGTTGGTGAGTATTGCAAATCGGCGAAGACAATGTCCAGCCAGCCATCGTGATTTAGGTCGACGGTCTTCAGCATACGCAGCTCATTCTTGTCGGGCAGAAGAGATTCCTTGAAATTGATCATTCCCGATCTGAACGATTTTACTTTGACATTATTGGCGTTGTAGATGTGCACCTGGCTTCCGCGGTCGTATTCGTGGAAATGAAAAAAGAGATTATCTTCCTCTGGATCCCCACCAGATAATAAAACAACACTCAGTAAAAGAAATCCCCCAAGTACCGATAATACTATGAGACTCAGCCAACTTTGACGATTGAACTTAAGAAATTTGGTGTAGGCATGTATCTTGGGTGGTTCATTGCGAGCTGACTTGGAGTTGGAGTCAGGCACTGCATCTAACTCCCAATGACACGGATTACCTACCCGCCACTTGTCGATTTCATCAGACCATGCATAGACACTTTCTTTCCTGCCTCCGGCCTCACGATGGACTGGCATACTCGCTTCCTTTTCCCAACGCTGCACAGTCCTTGCCCCTTTTCCAAGATAATTTGCGATTTCTTTCCAAGTTTCTAAGCGCCGTCCGGACATATCTACCCCCAAATAATTTTCCGTATTGTACTGAAAAAATTCAACAAATTCAATTCGGCGCACATTGGCAAACATTGACGCTTTGTGAAAAATCGTTGACCTGTTTAATAAAGAACATCACCAAGAATTGGGTGTGCAAATACTATCCGAGAAAGGAGTTTTTCATGTCAAGAATCTGTCTGTTTTTCCTGTCGATCGTTTTGATGATTTCACTTATGTGTGGTGCAGAAATCATTCAAACGATTCCTGTTGGAATTGGACCTAATATGAGTCTTATAACACATGATGGGGCAAGGGCTTATGTTTCCTGTCGTGACAGCGACAGGATAGCAATGCTAGACCTGAACTCATCTCCAAAAAAAGTCTTGAGTTATATCTCGGTTGGTGACCAGCCACATGGCATATGTCTGTCACCAGACGGGGGGAAGCTTTTCGTGGCAAATTATGGTTCTGGTGATGTGTCGATCATAGACACAGTGTCGAACACAGTTATTGACACTATATTTGTCGGTCGAACCCCCGCCTATGTCGTTGCATCACCGGATGAACAATTCGTCTATGTCTGTGTACAGGGGGATGAGCAATTCAAGAGAATTAACTTGCTAAGCCGAGAGATAGAAGCTTTCCTGCCTATCCCTGCATACCATCCCCAACGATTCTGTCTGTCTCCTGACGGACAGATTGGGTATTTTGGAGCTTTAACCAAGACAGGTCCCCTGTCTCTGGTGACTTTCGTGGTAAGGATGAACGCTGGAGAGATAATCAATACCTATCATGGCCATGTCCCAAATCTTCTTTCAAAAAATGGCCACTATCTATGGACTACAGATCCATATATCTTCCCCAATTCTGTGGCGATGATTGATGTCAGTGATCCTTTGTCTGTTCTTCCGATATGGGAAATTCAAGCCGCTGATAGACCCCACACTTTTGCGCTGTCTCCAGATGAGAACATACTGTACCTTGTTCATGATCACAGCAACATCCTGTCTATAATAGTTTCCAATTCTGGTGAGATTCTTGAGACTCTTACGGTGGGAAATACGCCGAGTGGTGTGTCGGTCGATCCTGCGGGAGAATTCGCCTATGTTTCTAATTTGTATAGTGATTCGGTGAGTGTCATAAGGCTCGACCAGCCACAGGTACCTTTTGCTGATGCCGGCAGTGACCAGTCCATTGTCCAGGGATCTCAGGTATCACTGGACGCGAGCGGATCCTACGATCCTGATCTGAATTACCCGCTGACCTATGACTGGTATTTTGTATCCATGCCGACGGGGAGCCAGGTGGTTCTGGAGGGGGCCGACACGGCCAATCCCACGTTCTACGCCGACGTACCCGGCGACTACGTAGTGGAACTGGTGGTGACGGACGCGCTGGGCCTGGCCAGTGAGCCGGACCAGGTGGTCATCAGCTCGTACAACACGGCGCCGGTGGCCGATGCCGGGCCCGACCAGGCGGTGATCCGGCTGGGATCCACGGTGCAGCTGGACGGTACGGAGAGTTACGATGACGAGGGGGATGATTTCACCTATCAGTGGACCATCATCTCCCGGCCGGATGGCAGCATGACTGAGCTGTCCAATCCGGCGTCAGCCATGCCGACATTGGTGCCCGACGTCTACGGCGCGTATGTCATCGAGCTGGTGGTGGCCGATGCCTGGGATGTGTCGGCGCCGGACAGCGTCACCATCAGTTTCGACAACGTGGCGCCGGTAGCCGTGGCCGGGGGCAACCAAGCGGTGGTCCAGGGCGACCTGGTGGAACTGGATGGCTTCGCCAGCCACGACGTCAACGGGGATCCGCTGACGTACAGCTGGAGCCTGGTGTCGGCGCCGGCCGGCTCCTTCGCCCAGATCGTGCCGGCGGCGGTGTGCCTGACGAGCTTCGTGGCGGACGTGCCGGGCGAATACATCGTCAGCCTGATGGTCAACGACGGCTGGCTGGACAGCGACCCCAGCAACATCACCGTGGTGGCCATCGCCTATCAGGACGCCATCACCGATACCCTCCAGTACACCATCGAGGTGGTGAACGGTCTGGATCCGGACGTCTTCAAGAACCGCAACCTGGCCAACGCCCTCACCAACAAGCTCAATGATACCCTGGCCCTCATCGACCAGGGTCTGTACGCGGAGGCGCTGGACAAGCTCCAGCACGACATCCTGGGCAAAACCGACGGCTGCGCCCTGGAGGGCCAGCCCGACCGCAACGACTGGCTCCAGGACTGCGCCGCGCAGGATGAGGTGTATCCGCTGATTGTCGAAGCCATCGATCTGTTGTCCAACCTGATATAGATCCGTCTATTCCGGACGAGCGGGGCCCGGCAGCCCTGCTCGTCCGTTTTTCCCGCATACAATTTGACAAAATCGCCGGATTCCCAGATAAAAACCATGGGAAAACCGGAAGATTGTCAATCCAGATCGGGGAAGTGTTTCCAGATTCCGTCCACTGTTTTCAGTGCTTTGGCGCCAGATGGCTTTCCGGAAGGGATGCCTGGAGGGGACCTGGCCGAATCGGTGACAAGGCAGGTCGGCAGCAGTTCTGGCTGGTCGGGATGAATCATCCGCCGACATTTCTGCCAATTCAAAGGGCAGGATTCCATGGGCTTGTCCGTAAGATCGAACGTGAAGAATATTCACTGGACATTCAGGTAGAACGGGTGTTTTTTTGACATAAAAATATATATAAATTTGGGGCAAAATAACTATGGCCAAGCATAAACAAAGCACAGATTTAAAAGTGATAAATCGTATTTATGGTCATGGCAGGGGTTGGGTGTTCACTCCAATGCATTTTTTGGATTTGGGCTCCCGGGACGCTGTCGCAGCGGCGTTGAAACGACACCGACAAGCGGGGACGATCCGACAACTGGCCCGCGGGCTATATGACTACCCCCGGATAGATCCCGAGCTGGGTCTTCTGACACCATCACCGGATGCCGTCGCCAAAGCCCTTGCCGGACGCGATGCCGTCCGGCTTCAGCCGTCGGGTGCCTATGCGGCGAATCTGTTGGGTCTCTCATCCCAGATTCCGATGAAAATAGTCTATCTTACCGACGGCCGGTCGAGGACCGTCCAGCTTGGCAAAAAACAGATTGTTTTGAAACAGACTACGCCCCGAAACATGGCCACAGCCGGCCGAGTCAGTGGATTGGTTATTCAAGCCCTGCGGCATCTCGGCCGAGACCATGTGGATGAGACCGTCATGTCACAACTGGCACGGCGTTTGGATTCCGCAGACAGGAAGCAGTTGGCCAGAGATATCCGTTATGCGCCGGCCTGGATCGCGCAAATAATACGAAAATTGGTACATGGAGAGAAACACGAAGAACCATGAAAGAATACCTGGATTTGCCCGAAGCCAGAAAACGGATCGTCTGTGAGCAGGCGCAGGACAGTCTGGGCCTGCCACCTGTCGCCATAGAAAAGGACTTCTGGGTTTGCTGGACCCGGAACAAGCTGTTCATGTTAACGGGATGGCATGACCGGCTTACATTCAAAGGCGGGACCTCGCAGTCGTCACGGAGGCGATGAAATGTCGGGTTATGCGGGGCATTTGGGGGCAGTTTGTCGGGTACAAATCCGTAAACTGACAAATCTATTTAATTGAATTTGTTGGTATTAGGTTCTGATTGTCGGGTTTGTCGGGTTTTGGTGACATACACCCCCGTTATATCCACATTCTCCTTCTGAAGATCGCTGTGGCCACAATGACGCTCGAAATTTCAGCCACGAAGGCACCAAGGCACGAAAAAGATTTTTTAGATTTAAGATAAAGAGAAAGAATACAGAGTTGTTCAGGAAAAGAGAACGCGTTCAGCGATCCGATAACCCGACGAAATAGGGAAATCCCAAACCCTTGAAGAAGCTTCGTATCTTCGTGCCTTTGTGGCAATAACTGCCTGCGTGCCTTCGTGGCGGAAACTATCCGAAGAGGTTCTTGTTCATGCGTTCCACCACGGAGGCGGTGTGGCTTTCGGCGATGTGGGCGTAGCGCTTGACCATGGCCAGGGTGCGGTGGCCCAGCACCTCGGCCACCTCGCCCAGGGTGGCCCCGTTCATGAGGAGGTACGAGGCACAGGTGTGGCGCAGGTCGTGCCAGGTGAAGTCCTCGACCCCCGCCGCCCGCAGGGCCAGGGTGAACGGCCGCCGGATGTCGTACGGCTTCCCCGGATTGATGGGGGACGGGAAACAGAGGTCCGACCGCCGGTCGCGGTGCTCATACAGGAGGGTCATCAGCCGCCGGGCCTCGCCGCTCAGGTAGGCGGCGCGGCTGGTGCGGGTCTTGGTGTGGGCCGACTCCAGCCGGCAGCGGCCGCGATCCAGATCGACGCGACTCCAGGTCAGACCGAACAGCTCCCCGTGACGCATCCCGGTGGAGATGGCCACCACCACGGCGGTATGGAGATACAGGTTGCCGCTCTCCCGGCAGGCCTCCAGCAGGCGGGTCATCTCCTCTTCGCTGAGAAAGCGCACCCGTCCCGGATTGTTCCGCGGGAAGGGCACCCGGGACAGGGGTGACTCGGCCAGCCATTCCCATTCGTGGACGATGAGGTTGAAAATGCGGGACAGAACCCGGAGATAGCGCACCACCGTGGAGGGGCTCAAGCCGGGGCCGCCCCCGTCGGGCAGGCGGCCGTCCGTATAGCCCGAGCCTTCTCCCAGCAGCTCGTCGCGGCAGGCGATAATCACGGGCGGCGTGACCTGGTCGAGGGTGAGGGGGCCGAGCCGCTCCTCCCACCAGCGGAGGCGCGATTCTTCGGTGGTCTGGTTGGTGGCGGCTTTGTGCGGCAGTACGTCGCGACGATAGCGGGCGATGGCCTCGGCGAGAGTGTGCCGGCGGGACTCGGCTTCGGGAAAGTAGCGCCGCTCCCGGATATCCACCTCGGTCTTCTGGGCCCAGTTGCGGGCCAGCGTCATCTTGTCGAAGGTGCGGGACACATGCCCCTTGTCTTTCAGCCGGACCTTCACCCGATAGGTCGTCTTGCCGTGACGTCCGACGCGCTTCTCGATGGTGGCCATGTGTCTTCCTCCCTTGAATCGCCGGTAGATGAAATGAGCACATTTTCGACCCAATCCTAGATCATCCGCACCGGGATGACAATATAATTTGGGACAAATTTGGGACACTCACACATGGTTTTTGTGCGAAAAACGGCATTGGCGATGGATGATCATGACAAGGGTCTCATCTTAAAACCACTTATTTTCAATTGATTATAGCTTTTGTATTGTTATGGCGCGTCACCTGATTTTTCTCGAGCATATACCTTCGGATCCGAGGGTTGAGGGTTCGAATCCTTCCGGGTGCGCCATTTTTTTTTGGGATTTGGATTGAGATTCTGACGGCCGCCCGCCCCGTTTGATGTGGATCACCGGGGCTCATCCGATTCGATGACGGCATAGGACTCCAGCAGGCTGACCATGTCCAGGATCTCGGGGGCCAGGGCGGGGGCCACCCCGGCCTCGTCCATGATGTGGGCGACGGGGCGCGGCGGCGCGCTGGGAAAGGGGAGGTGGAACAGGAACCGGCCCTGGGCCGCCGTCAGGTTGATGCGCCGCTCCTTGCGCAGCCGCCCCTCGCCCGTCCAGATGGTGACGGCGCTGATGGACTGGTTGTCGCGGGCGGTGGTGAACCGGGCGTCGGCTCCGGCCCGTTCCCGGACCCGGCGCTGCAGCTCACCGGAGCCTTCTTCCGGCTCGAACAGGCCCTTCAGGTCGATCTCCATCACGATGCGATCCTGCTGGAGCGCATAGCGGTAATACGGGCGCTTGCCTTCGAACACCTCGGTCTTGACCAGGATGCCCAGCCCGGCCAGGACCTCCAGAAACTCCTGGGCCGTCCGGATGTGGAGGCCCAGCCGGGAAGCCGCCTCGGAGGCGGAGATATCCCGGTAGGTGACCAGGAGCCGGAGCAGGCCCGCGGCATGGTCCTTGGCCAGACAGGTGCCCAGTTTCGCGGCAGATTCAAGATCCATCACAACCTCGCAAGTTCCTCAGGGAGGGGGTCCGGCTGCCGGGGGACATCATCAGCGACCGGCCGAGAGCAGTTCGACCTCTATGCGGTCCTCGCGGCCGTGCCGGTAATAGTCCAAAAAACGTTTCATGACCCCGCCCAGGGCGGCGCACAGCCGGTCGAAAGTCAGCCGGTCCTTGTATTGACGGTAATCGTAGGCCGAGATATGGACGGCCATGGCGCCGTCGAAATCGAAGGATACATGGCTGATCTGCGACGTGTCCGGCTGTGTCAGGGGGCTGATCCCCAGGGAGAAGGTCAGACGCACGCCCGCCTCGTCGATGCAGGCCTTGACGATATTTTTCCCGTCCATGAAGCGACCGAAGCCGATGATCTCATCCCGGGTGTACTCGACGGTGCCCGCTGAATAGGGCCGGGCCGTGAAGCCGTCGCCTGTCTCGTTCACGCTGTCGGCGGCCAGCCGGAGCAGGAACCGGGCGCGCCGGTCCAGTTTCTCCTGGCGGACGATGACGGGCAGGGTGAAGATGAGAAAGATGACGGTCACCAGTACATGGACCAGGTAGGTCTGCCAGCTGACGGGCGCGCCGGGCAGGCTGGCCAGGCTGTGCCAGGTGCCGGTGCCGAAAAGGACACCCAGAACCAGCGTGACCCACAGCCGGGTGCGCATGAATTCGGCCACACCCAGCAGAATGAAATACGCGCCGAACAGCCACACGCTGTAGAACGGGCGCTGCGTGATCAGTGATTCGACAATGGTGGCCAGCAGCCCGATGAAGATGCCGAGGGGGCCATAGACGGTGATGGGGGTTCGCAATTTCGATCCGCTTCCAAACATGATGGTTCCTCCTGTTCGAACACCAGATGTAATCTAACACATTCGTGGTGGATTCCGCTCCCGACATTTGGGACGGAAACGCTCAGCGGCTGTTGGCGGCCGCTGGCGCCACCTTCCGCAACTGCACCTCTTCATGGACCACCAGGGCCGTGGCCGGGCCATCATCCGTCTGCCGGAAAGAAAACTGCCGGTTACCCGGCCGGCCGGTCCAGATGCCCTCGGCGTCAGGCCCTTCAAGGATGATGGGCACCCGGCCCAATCCCTCAAGGGCGAGGTGCCCTTCACGGAAGACGACGGAGATGTTCCGCTGCCGGTTGGGGAGGGCATAGGCGGCGACGTACGGGCGAAGTTCCGGGTCGGCCGCTGCGGCGGAGGTAACCTCCACGCCGGGATGGCGAGGCAGGGCGCTGCGGCTCAGCAGCCGCATGCCGCTGATTTCGCCCGGCGCGTCTTCCTCGAAGGTCAGGCAGGCTGCCGGGGTAAGGGTGAAGGTCCAGCGGCCCTGGTCGTCGGGGTCATGCAGCTCGAATATCATCTTGCCCGGGATATCCACCGCCAGGCGTCCGTTCTGCACCAGCACGCGGAACGTGCCGCGGGGGCCCTCGTACTCACCCACGTAGGGCTGATACCGTGCCGGGATCGCCGGCGCCAGCGCTTTGCCCATCCGCTGCTCGCCGGCCTCAAAATCCACGATCTCCATCTTTTCCGGGTTCAGCGAATTGATCTGGCCGGAGAGGATGCCCAGCCGGATATGCCCCGAATCGATGTAATCGGTTTCCCGGGCGGTGCTGTCGATGGGGATCCACCCGGCGGCGCCCATGTGGACCTCATTCCAGCCGTGCTGGCCGAAGACGCCTCCCTTTTCGGGCGAATAAATGCAACCCCACACCACCCGGGCCGGGATGCCGGCGGAGCGGCAGAGGGCGGCCGTCAGCCGCGAATGGGCGCCGCACTCCCCCCGCCGGAGCTCAAGTGTCTTCAGGGCGGAGACGCCGCCGGGAATGTCGTAGCGGATCTCGTCCGCCACCCACTGGCTGATCCGCCGGACGGCCTGCCAGCTGTCGGTGACGCCGGCCGTCAGCTGGTGGGCCAGTTCGACGATGGCCGGGGAGCCTGACTCGATGTACGGCTCGGGCGCCAGGTATCGCGCCAGTTCCCCGGCGGGGGGCGTGGCGGGCGGAAAGGTGGGCGGGTCTTCACCCGGGTAGCGCTCGTGCCGGACCTCGAACACGCCGTCGATGAGATTTCCGGTAACCGTTCCGGTGAATGTCTGCCCCGGCACGGAAAGATCGGCGGCGGTGACGGATATCCCGATGGGCCGCAGCACTGCCTGCACCTTCATGTAGCGGATGGCGCTGAAGTTGTCGATGGCGGCGTTGGTTCCGATGTAGACACGTTCGTCGAGGTTGGCGGAGCGCAGGTGTTCCCGCACCGACGCGTCGGCCAGGAAAATGGTCCGGTTGGCCAGGACCTGCTTGAGGATAAGGCCGGTGGCGGCGTCGATCCATACCTGGCTCGATTCGCCCGTTGACGGATTCACCTGGTCCAGCACCAGCGCCCGGAAATCCCGGCCGGCCAGGGTGATGTCCTGCGTTTCCTTCAGAGTGTAGCGCAAGGAAGTTACCCGGCCTTCCATCACGTCGAGCACCTGGTACTGGCGCTCGGCGAGCTCTTGCTTGCCGAAATCCCGCTGAAGGTGGGTGGCGTAGAGGCCGTTTTCCAGGATGACATCCGGTGGCAGGGCAAGTTCCCGGGTGTCGTCGCCTGGAGCGGTCCCGATCAACGCCCGATGGCCTTCGATGCGGATGGTGGTCTGCTGCGTGAAGTCGCCCTGGCGGATGGTCCCCTGGTGCCAGTTGAATGCGCCGGTGGCCGGGTCGACGTGATACAGCCACTGGATGCGGGTGTCCAGGGGGGCGCCCAGGGCCGTCAGCTTGATGAGGAGATCGGTCTTCAGGCGCAGCAACGGCTGTCCGTCCACCTCCAGCGGATCGACCTGCACCTCCGCGAACGAGCAGAGAACCCCCTGCGATTCCGCGGCATAATACACCACCTGCGGGGCCGGGATGTCCCCACCCCGTAAAAACAGGCCGCAAAGACCCAACAGCAACAGTGTCCATACGAAATGTCTGCACGTTTTCATGATATGCCTCCTGCGTGCATGGTGGGCGGAAGGCAGGATGACGGTCCCGTGACTTGTCTGCCCGGAGAAGTTGTGCATCCTGACGGTTCTCCTCCTGCCCCATCCAGCGAATATATGTTCGTCATTTCTATACTTCATAATATTTGAAGTTTAGAAAACAGGCACAATTATGTCAAGGAAAATTTGGCAAAACAGGTAAAAATTTTCTAAGATGTTTAATAACAGGTGGTTGAAGACAATATTTTTATGGCGAATGCCCGGCAGTATGAATCCGGATGGTTGAAGGGATTGATCTCAGACTCCGTAATGGCGATCATGCCGGTGGCGTTCCTCCTGCCAATTACGTGATATTTGCTGCCTGATCCCTGACATTTTCTGTGACAGAGCCTGGCACTTTTTCTGTACAAAACAGCGAATGGATGTGTGGGCGAACCCGGCTTCGTCCCGCAAGGCGGAACTACGCCGGGGCAAGACGGCGAAGCATGATCGGGCGATTGCCCCGGTTGATTTTCACCATGATGCCGAAGCAGGACAGGGAAGATGACCGGGTTTGGCGGTACAACCGGCCAGGTGGCGGCACCGATCACCATAAGGGGTCAGGACTGGCGCGGCGGTCGGTCGGCCGGCAAGTCATCTCATCCTGCCTGCGGTATGGCGCAGGGGTCGGTCTGCCACTCCGTGCCGTTCCAGTAGACGGGGGGCGGCATCGTCCGGGGGGCAGGACCGGATGAACCGGGCGAATTCACCAGGGCGGGTTCGCCCCGCCACAGCGATGGGGTGGACTGAAGACCGGCATCGAAGTGATATTCCCGCCAGCCATCTCCATGATGGTTCGGCGCAGCGGTTTCACGCTCGGTGGGCCAGGGGCCGACCCGAACCGTCAGGCGGAAACCGGCGGTGGAGTCCTGATGGGACCACAGAACGGCGCCTTCGGGAATCGGCCCGTCCGGTGACCCCGTCCCGGTCCCGAGGCGGATATAGGCCACTGCCGTGCCCGCCGGCGTCCGGGCGGGGAGACGCCGGTCCTCCCGCACGAGACCGATCTCCTGGCCCGGCCGCGTCCAGTCCGCCGCCAGGGCGATGAGAACCGGCGCGCCAGGCCCAGGGAGGTGAGGGTTGGTTCCGGCCAGGTACAGCTCCTTGCGGCCGTCGTGGTCACGGTCGACGTACAGGGCATGGTGGAGTCCACCGGGATGCCACAGGGTGAGGATGACGCGCCGGCGGTTATCGAAGATCCGGCAGCAGGCCAGGCCGGTGGAGTCATGGCTCTGGATCACGGTGATTTCCGGGCGGCCGTCGCCGGTGAGGTCCTCCACCAGCACGTTTCCGACAGAGATGTGAGGCCGGTCCCATTCCGGCAGACCGAAAAGCTGGTCCAGCGGCCATGTCTCGGCCTGAAAAGAACCGTCAGACTGGCGAAGGCAGAGTTGCAGATGCCGCTGATTCGGGTTGTAGAACAAGACATCCTTCCGCCCGTCCATATCCAGATCCACGATGGTCAGCAGGCGACGATAACGGTCCATCTTGCGTTCGACGGGAAAGTTCCGGAAGAACAGCGTGAGCTGCAGCCGGTCGATGGTGTCGAATACCTGTACCTGGCGGTCGTCGCCGAGCGTGGTGATCCGGAAGTACCCCAGATCGGGAATGGCCGGCCGGGCAGGGCGGAGCCACAGGCTCGGCAGCAGGAGCCCCAGGACAAGCAGCCCGGCCAATACCCATTTATGCCGGGCAAGGGTGCGGGCGGCCCATGAACGCACGGATATACCCAGCCGGCCAGGGGGGGATGGGTGTGGGTCCGTTGGCGACGGAATACCCGCGACCTGGCGTGTGTGCGGTTCACCCCGTTGCCAGGCGTCGAGTTCATCGGTCCAGCTGAACACCCGTTCGGATTTGCCGCCCGCCTCCCGGTACACGGGCAGACCCATTTCCCGTTCCCACCGCTGGACGGTACGGATGCCCCGACCCAGATAGGCGGCGATTTCTTTCCATGTTTCCAGGCGCTGATGATGGACGGATGGCGATTCCATCGGTGTGTGCTTCCTTGTTTTCCAAAAGATCTTTACGGATGGGTGGCGTACTTTGGCATACTCCGGCGCTTGCCGTTTTCCCCTGGCGGTCATGATAATCCAGTCCTATGAAAAAGAATATCTCTATTTCAGGAATTCTTATCAGGAAAGGCAATGCGGCCATAAAGATCTTTCCGTGAAGGGCAAAGAAGGGCGAGAACTGTATACGCGACGGGCCGCCGGTCCGGCGTCCGTTGGATGATCCGATTCAACAGGAGGTTTGCATGCAGAAATATAAGTTTTACCTGGCGGTCATTCTATGGGGGTTTGCTTTGGGCGCGACGGCGTACCCGGCCACCTACCGCTATTACGGTGCCCACCTGACGGCCCAGGAACCCTGGCTCAATTCCATCGCCGTCTTCAACAACGGGGACGCCGAGGGCACGTTCCAGATCACCATCTGGGATGGGGCGGGCGTGGTGTCGTTCCAGCAGATGTACACGGTGCCGCCCACGGCGGCCCGTCATCTGGTAATGGCCAATTTCGCCGGGTACACTCCGGCCGCGGACGAGGTGATCCTGGACCCCGTCGAGGGCACCTTCGTCATCGACACGGACTTTCCGAAGATCCGACCCAAGATCGGCTTTCGCTACGGCGACAGCGTGTCGCTGTGCGAGTTTTTCCTGCCCGACACCCTTGGCTGGGAATTCCTGCTGCCCAACACGGTAGAGGATCACCTCGCCTGGACGGGGATGGTCATCATGAATCCCTTCCAAGTCCCGCTGACGGTGTGGGTGGAAGCGTTCCGGGACGGTCTGCTGGTGGACCGGCGCGTCATCGCCGACATCCCGCCCGGCACAAAGTATGTGCGCCTGTCCGACGGTTTCTGGCCGGGACTGGGCTACGCCGACTACGATCAGGCGAGGATCTACAGCTGCCAGCAGGCGTTCCCGCCGCCCCTGTCCATTACGGGCAATAACGACCAGGACCGCCACCTCTTCTTTGCGGCGGTGTCCACCTCGAATACCAATCCCTGCTCCGAGTTGTTCGGGACCGATCCCATTGTCGGCGACCTGTTTCAGGTGCCGGTGGGCACGTTTGCCCAGGGTCGCGTGCCCGAAGATCCGTGTGTAGACTGGTGGGAGGATCCTTTCGTGCACACCCTGACGCAGGAGATCGCCGTGATGGCCACAGAAGTGAGCCGGCAGATGTGGGCCGACCTGCGGGCGGCCCGGCCTGAGCTGCCGGCGGACCCCACCGATGTCACCAATGGGGCCGGCCTGGATCATCCGGTGCAGAACGTGAGCTGGTTCGAGACGATCCTGTTCGCCAACCTGCTCAGCCTGGAGCGGGGACTGACGCCGTGTTACTACAAGGATGAATCCTTCACGACACCCGTCGACGGCAGCAACTACGCCGCCGGGAGCGTCTATTGCGACTGGCGGGCCGACGGGTATCGTCTTCTCACCGAGGGCGAATGGGAGTACAGCTGCCGGGCCGGAACGAGCTATATCTTCAACGTGCCTGAAACGGGATTCATCGCGTGCCAGTATTACTGCTGGAAGGAGGGCCTGCCTGATTTCGAGAGAGTGGCCTGGTACTGCGGCAACGACGACTCGGCCGAGGGGAACATGACCACCAAGCCGGTGGGGCTCAAGGAACCGAATGCCTGGGGCCTGCATGACATGCTCGGCAACGTGTGGGAATGGTGCTGGGACGTGTTTGCTCTACCCTACCCGTCGGGCGAGGTCACGGATTTTCGGGGAGCGGCCGGCGACGGTCACCGCGTGTTCCGCGGCGGGGACCACGCCGAACCGGCCTACATGTGCCGGGTCTCCCGCCGGAATTTCATTGGTCCGGAATTGAGGCAAGAGGACCGCGGCTTCCGGTTGTGCCGGAATACCAACTGAGGCACTTCGTTTTACGATCGGTGGCCGGACACCCTCCCGCGATGGTGCCCGGCATTTTTTCATTGCTAACCGGTGAGGGGTGTCTGGGCCAAACGGACTTTGGGCGTAGCCGCTGTCGGCTGGGCGGCAGTTCACGACAGAGAGGGTCGAGGCGAGGAGACGGCCCAACGCGACACCGTGACCCGCAACATTTTTGTGATAGAGCCTGGCACCATGTCAATCATCCCAGGGCGCCTGGACGAAACGGCTGGTGGGGGTAGTCGCCGCCTCCCGGGCGGCAGTTTACGACAGAACGGGTCGAAGCGAGGAGATGCCCAACGCGACACCGTGACCCGCAACATTTTTGTGACAGAGCCTGGCACCATGTCAATCACCCCAAGGCGCCTGGACGAAACGGCTGGTGGGGGTAGTCGCCGCTTCCCGGGCGGCAGTTTACGACAGAGAGGGTCGAGGCGAGGAGACGCCCAACGCGACACCGTGACCCGCAACATTTTTGTGACAGAGCCTGGCACCATGTCAATCATCCCAGGGCGCCTGGCCGAAACGGCTGGTGGGGGTAGTCGTCGCCTCCCGGGCGGCAGTTCACGACAGCAAGGGTCGAGGCGAGGAGACGGCCCAACGCGACACCGTGACCCGCAACATTTTTGTGACAGAGCCTGGCACCATGTCAATCATGTCAATCACCCCAAGGCGTCTGGGCGAAACGGCCAATGGGCGTAGCCCCCACCGGCCGGGCGGCAGTACACGACAGCAAGGGTCGAGGCGAGGAGACGGCCCAACGCGACACTGTGACCCGCAACATTTTTGTGACAGAGCCTGGCACCGTAACGGTATGCAAAAAAAATAGCGAGGCCCGCCGCGCAGGCCCCGCTATTCGGGAAACTATCGTGAAAACAGCCGGGCTATTCCTTTTTGGCCAGGGCGGCGCGGACGCCGGCGGCGTAGTCCGGGTGCACCTTCTCGAAATGACCCAGCTGGCGCTCGACGATGAAATCGGGCACGCCGGCCATGGCCTCGGCGATGTTGGCGAACAACCGCGCTTTCTGCCCGGCGTCGAACAGGTTGAACAAAGCGCGGGGCTGGCTGTAGTCGTCATTCCCCTCGCGGTGATCGTACCGGTCTGCATCCCCGCTGATCTTGAGGGGCGGCTCGGCAAAGGCGGGATTCTCCACCGGCCCGCCGAAGGAGTTCGGCTCGTAGTAGGCATCGGGCTGCGGATTGTTGGCGAAGAATCGCATCTGGCCGTCCTTGTGGTAGTGGTGCATGGGGCAGCGCGGCGCGTTCACCGGCAGGGCCTCGTAATGGGTGCCCAAGCGGTGCCGGTGGGCGTCGGCGTAGGAGAAGATCCGCGCCTGCAGCATCTTGTCGGGCGAGAAGCCGATGCCCGGCACGATGTTGGAGGGGGAGAAGGCGGCCTGTTCCACCTCGGCGAAATAATTCTCCGGATTGCGGTTCAGCTCCAGGATGCCGACGTCGATGAGGGGGTAGTCGCCGTGGGGCCAGACCTTGGTGAGGTCGAAGGGGTTGTAGGGGGTCTTCTCGGCGTCGGTCTCGGGCATGATCTGTATGCAGACGCGCCACTTGGGAAAATCGCCCCGTTCGATGGCGTAGAAGAGGTCCTCCTGGGTGGACTCGCGAGTCCGGCCTACCACTTCGCTGGCTTCGGCGTTGGTCCAGTGCTTGTGCCCCTGCAGGGTCTTGAAGTGAAATTTCACCCAGAAGCGCTCGTTGTCGGCGTTGATGAAGCTGTAGGTGTGGCTGCCGTACCCGTTGATGTGACGAACGCCGATGGGCAGCCCGCGGTCGGACATGAGGATGGTCACCTGGTGGAGGGACTCGGGTGACAGGGACCAGAAGTCCCACATGGCGGTGTTGGATCGCAGGTTGGTCCGGGGGTGTCGCTTCTGGGTATGGATGAAGTCAGGGAACTTGTAGGGATCGCGGACGAAGAAAACGGGCGTGTTGTTGCCTACCAGGTCCCAGTTGCCTTCCTCGGTGTAAAACTTCAGGGCGAAGCCGCGCACGTCCCTCTCGGCGTCGGCGGCGCCGGCCTCCCCGGCCACAGTCGAGAACCGGGCAATCATGTCGGTCTTCTTGCCAATGGCTGAAAACAGCTTGGCCTTGGTGTAGCGGGTGATGTCGTGGGTGACAGTCAGGGTGCCGTAGGCGCCCCAGCCCTTGGCATGGACCACGCGCTCGGCGATCCGCTCGCGGTTCTGATGGGCCAGCTTTTCCAGTAGCTGGTAGTCCTGCATCAGCACCGGGCCGCGCGGCCCGGCGGTCAGGGAATTCTGGTTATCGGCCACGGGCGCGCCGGCCGATGTGGTCAGCTGTTTCTTGTCTTTCATACATCCTCCTTATGAATGGGCGAATATTGGGTGACAAATTTGTATTTTTCTGTACGGTAGCACATTCCGGCCAATTTCACAATCCCTCACCGGGCGGACACGCTCACGGGCAGGGGCGGTCAGATTTGCGACCGGCTTCCCTGACGCCGGCAATCCCGGCACAGGCCGAAAAAGTCCAGGCGATGGGTAAAGATCTCGAAACCGGTCTGGTCGACGGCCTCCCGGGTCAGGTCTTCCAGGCTGCTGAGTTCAGGATCCTGGATCCGGCCACAGCGGGTACAGATGAGATGGGGATGAGGATACGGCTTGTGGCCGTCGTAGCGGCTGCTCCGGTCGGCGAAGCCGAGCTCCAGCACCTCATGGATTTCCTTGAGCAAGGCCACGCTTTTGTACACGGTAGCCAGGCTCATGGTGGGGAACCGCTGCCGGACCTGTTCGTATATGATCTCGACAGTGGGATGATTCTCGCTGGCCGCCAGCACTTGCAGCACCGCCAGGCGCTGCGGCGTGACGCGAAAACCGTTCGCCCGCAGCTTTGACAGCATCTGTTCGACACGGGCCTGAATTTCGGAAACCTGATGTTTGTGCACCATGATTCCACTTTACTCACAGTGGATGCAAATGTCAATAATAATTCTTTATTAATAAGAATTATTTCTATCTGTTGTGATCGTCTGTTTATTGTCATGCCACACGGATTCACACCATCGTCATTATGATGAATCGGTTGCTCATTGGACGAATCCATTCATTGCCGGCCGGCATCCTGCCGTAATGCCGAAGGGTGTTTTCCTCTCCTGCGGAATGACAGTCCTCTGTTGCCATTCACATCCGGCAGAGGCAGACCAGCAACCGGCACCCGGCAACATCATCGGCTGTTGTGGATGTGGCTGACATGATATTGCTGGTATAATAGAGAGAAAAGACACATCGCCGCCAAGGGGGATCCGCATTGACAGGACGGGAACGGCTGAATGGATGGAAGGAAATTGCCGAGTATCTGAAAGTCACGGTGCGCACCGCGCAGCGACGAGAAGGGGAGGGTCTGCCCATCCGTCGTTGCGGCGGGACGGTGTTCGCATACGGCCACGAGATCGAGGACTGGTTGCGCGGCAATCCGGACATGCCGGTAGTGGATGATGCGGTATCTCCCCCGGTCCGATCCTCGTTTGTCCGTCGGCGGGCGCTCATCGCCGGTGCCGGTGTCGCCGGCCTGATCCTGGTGGTGTTCGTCCTCTGGCTGGGCTCGACCAACCCGCCGTCACCCGGCCCCCTCGAGCTGGAGCTGGACGGCCGGTCCCTGCGGGTGGTCCATCCCCGGCAGGGTCTGGTGTGGGAGCACACATTTGAACGAGTGCTCATCGGACCGGAAATTTATAACCGCAACATGGAGAGCAGCGCTCATGTGCCCCAGAGGGTGACGGACCTGAATGGAGACGGCACGCCGGAGGTGCTGGTGTTGTTGGGAAAGAATGAATCGGGCGTCGGCGGCTGGAGTCTTTGCTGCCTGGATGACAAGGGCGATGTCACCTGGACATATGATCCCGGCGAAATGTTTCTGTGGGACGACGAGCAGGTTTTCCCAAACTGGATGATGGAATTCGAGGTGGTCGACCTGGATGGCGACGGTATACGGGAGGTGGTGGTCTACAGCCGGCACGTGAATTTTTTTCCGGCCAAATTTACCATCCTCGACGATCGGGGTGAGGTCCGCGGAGCGTATTATCACGGGGGCTGGTTCTACGACTGGCGCATCCATGACTTCGACGGGGACGGGTACGCCGAGATCCTGGCCGCCGGCACAAACAACGGACTGGACAAGGCCGTCTTCGCGGTACTGGACAGCCGCCGGATCGACGGGCATTCCGTCTACCCTGTGCCGCCGGTGTTCCCCGACAAAACCATCGGCCCAGCCAGGGAAAAGGCATACCTGGCGGTTCCGCCCGAACCATTGCACCGCTATACCGGCCAACGCCCGGCATTGAAGCGGATCGATCTCTTCCAAGACTACTTGCAACTGCACCTGGAGGTGATTCTTGACTCGTGCACTGCGGGAAAGATCTATTTCTTTCTTGATAACGGGCTGCACCTCCGCAGTGTATCGGCCTCCGATGACTATATCCGGCTCTGTCGCTGTGCCCGGGAGAGCGGGCGGGTGGATTACATCTACGATCCGGCCGACATCCAGGCTATTGGCGCGCAGATCCTTTACTGGGACGGACTCCACTGGACAGCAACACCTACTCTCAATCTTTACTGGACAGGCGCCCACCGCTGATCGCCGAGCTGAAGCGAAATCTGACGGAGAAACGTACGGATGAACCTGCCGGGGATTGCGTTCGCCGACCGGATCTCCGTCGCTCCGCGCGTAGCAGAGAGGCTGATGTATCGCACGTCGCTTTCCTCGTGTTTGGCGTTGGAGTGATCAAGTGATAGCAGACGGCACGAGGCACGGATGGATTCAGCGCCGATGCACCGAGTATGCGTTATTGAAATGGCTACTTTCATTTTTCTCATCGAAACCTCCCCAGGACGGGAGAAGAAGCGGATCTTGCGGTGTGGAAACTGACAAAGGCCACGGGGGATATTGGGCGTCTCCCTCCCAACCTCAATCTTCGATATCCAACTTGGCACTGTCTCCTGACACATTTTTGTGACAGAGCCTGGCACCACTTATTCAGGGTGCGGACGAACCGGCGATGGGAGAAACGCCGCGATTGCTCACCCGTGACGCAAAGTGAATGGAAAATCTTGCCGTGGTCAGATGAGCACCGCCGGTTATGGGGGTCGTAATATTTTTGTGACAGAGCCTGGCACCATTTCAACAATACAGCAGTGAACGTGCGAGGTGGTGAAAAGGCGAACCGCCGAAACATAAAATATTACTGGCATCAGGCGTCTATTCAAAATGGAGCAGCGGGCGCGGCCGAGAAAAAATCATTTAACCATTGCCTGTAGGGGTAGAAATACCGGTGTCCTTTTTCTGTCCATTCGGATGATCCAGGGGAGGGGGCAGTTTGCCGGCGACAGGTGATGCCGCGAATCCACTGACGGTGCTTGAGGTCAGAGTCTGTGAGTCAATGATTCACTGGATCGGGGAGGACGACGGGGCGCGCAGGATGATGCGCATGATCTCGCCGGGCGGCCAGAGGCGCATGCGCGGACCCCACGTGCCTGTGCCGCGGCAGACAATGAGGGGCATCCCCGCCACGTCGTATCGGCCGGACAAATACGGATTCTGGAGTTTGACCAGGAGACCGAAGGGCCAGATCTGCCCGCCGTGGGTATGGCCGCACAGCATCAGGTCCACACCGTCGGCGGCGGCCTGCTCCACTTTCCAGGGAGAATGGGACAACAGGATGACGGCGCCGGGCGGCCGGCCGGCCAGGGCGTCAGCCACCGGATCGTCTTCCCGATCGCCGCGCCGGTGGCGGTTCAGATCCTCCACGCCGGCCAGGACCAGGCCGTCTGTCACTTCCGTCCAGCGGTTGTGCAGCACCTCGATGCCGGCGGCGGCAAGCATGTCGCCCGATTCATCGCCGCGGCGGTGGGAATCGTGGTTGCCCTGCACCGCCCAGACACCCAGGGGTGCCTTGAGGCGCCGGAACGACGCCAGCAGGTTGTCCGCAGGCGGGCCGTGCCCCTCGAACAAGTCTCCCAGCAGTACGATCATGTCCGCTCGTTCCGCCAGGATCTGGTCCACGCGTGCGTCCAGCCAGTCCGACCCGATGAGGTTCCCCAGGTGGAAGTCGGACACGCCGACGACTACCCGCCCGTCGTGTTCGGCCGGCAGGCCGGCCAGGGTGACTTCGTAGGTCTCCACCACCGGCGGGCGCAGGCCCTGCACCATGGCCAGTCCGGCCAGCAGCACGCCGGCCAGCAGGCCCCAGCCGCGCAGGGCCGGTGCGTGGCGGCGCAGCAGCCAGCCGTAGACGGTGAGGATGTCCATCACCAGCACCGCCACGAAAATGAGAAACATGGCGGCCAGCCAGTTCATGGCGAACAGCTCCAGCGCTGTGGCCAGCCCGCCCTCGGCGGAGCGCTCGAAGTACCGTGCGCCCATAAAGAGGAGCCAGGTGACGATGCTGGTGATGACGATGGCCCGACGCGAGACATGCCGGAGCAGAAACGGCACGGTGGCCGCGCGCCAGAACACATACAGGTGCATCACGGTGGTGACGGTGGTCAGAATGGTTCCGAACAGAATAGCCTCCTGCAGACTGATGTTGTTTGACATCAAAGGGATGAATGACGACGAGCCGTCCGGGCATCCACCTCGAGTGGACAATCTTACCATAATCATTCACGTCGGGAAAGTGATCCCGGTCATACGGTAGGGGGCCGCTGCGCAGACCGGTGAAGCCCCTTCGGCCACTGGCCGGCGGGCGTGGAATTTCTCCTGAAACCGGAATCGTGCATCCTTCGTATGAACCCGCATGAGCCGGCTCTGGCCGGGCAACAAATCCGGATGGGGTATCGAAAACGCCTGGGGCACTTACGGTCCTGTCAGACGTCCACCGGCTTCGATTCACGCTGTTCGCGGTCACTTCCGGAGCGCGAGCGGCATGGATCGCAACATGCCCCTCCACCAGTTTCATGCAACGAATCCACCACCACACGGGAGGGAAAACATGCGCCAACAGATTCTCATGCTTATGATCGTCCTGATGGCTGGCCCACTGGTGGCGGGTGAGGAAATTTCGCTCGCCGGTTACCAGCAGCATCTCCGGGCGGCCAACGGGGCTGCGCAGCAGGGCCAGTTTCAGACCGCGCTGAATCACTTTCTGGCGCTGATGGAGATGGTGCCTCACAATCCGGCGGTGTATTACGCCGCGGCCGCTATGCACGCCCGTCTCGGCCAGGCCGACAACGCGCTGACCTGTCTGGAGAAAGCCCTGGTCCTGGGGCACGATGTCAACGGCCGCCTCGATCCGGCGTTCGATGGCCTCCGGGAAGCGGAGTCGTTCAAAACCATCGAAGCCCTGCTGAAAAAGCAGGATACGCCCGTCGGCCACAGCCAGCTGGCCTTCACCCTCAGCGAAAAGGACCTGCTGCCCGAGGGGATCACCCACGATCCGGTGAGCGGCTGTTTTTACCTGGGCAGCCTGTGGAAGAGCAAGATCGTCCGGATCAGCCCGGACGGACAGGTGTCGGATTTCACCACGGAGCGGCAGGACGGCCTGCGCTCCATGGCCGGCCTGGCGGTGGATGCCCCGCGACGGGTGCTGTGGGCCCTGAGCTTCGTCTCCCCGCCCTGGCCGGTGCCGGCGCCTGGGGAACGGGGCTGGTCGGGCCTGTTCAAATACGATCTGGAAACAGGAAAGCTGGTCGGAAAGTACGTGCTCCAGGAAAGCGGCGTTCCCCATCTGTTCAATGACCTGGCTGTTTCCAAGGCCGGCGATGTCTTTCTGACGGATTCCCTGGCCGGGGCGGTGTATGTTCTCCGGCACGACCGGGACGAGCTGGAAGTCTTCCTGGCCTCTCCGGCGTTTATGTTCCCCAACGGGATTACCCTGGGCCCCGATGAAATGACGCTGTATGTGACCTCCGGCGGCGCGGGAGTATACCGCATCGATATCCAGTCAAAGAAATATGCCCTGCTGGCGCAGCCGGACGACATCAGCCTGTGCCGCATCGACGGCATGTACGTTCACCGCGACAGCCTGGTCTGCATGCAGAACGGACTGAACCGCATCAGCCGGTTTTATCTGAACCCGGCCGGCGACACCGTGGAACGCCTGGAAATCGTGGAGACCCGCAATCCCCACTTCATCCTGCCCACAACGGGCGTCTTCGTGGGGGACTGGTTCTACTACATCGCCAACTCCCAGGCCTACTGCATCAACCGCGACGGGACGCTGTTCCCGCCCGAGCAGCTGAAGGATGTGGTCATCCTGAAAACGGAGCTCAAGTGACCCATCGGTTCGGGCGGGAAGTCCACCGATAGGGCTGAATCAGGATCATCACCGCCAGCCGTTGTGAACATTTTGTGACAGAGCCTGGCACCTTCTGGGTCCTGGTGGTGAAGGGGCGAATGGATGAAGCGGCGACTCCGGAAATCACCTCTTTGACGTGACGGATCGGCCTTTCTGTGACACAGCGGGGTATTCTTCAAGAGAACCACTGCCGTCAGTCAGCTGTTATGAAGATTCTGTGACAGAGCCTGGCACCCTCTGGGTTGTGGATACCCGCACCCAACACCTCATCCTGCCCACGACGGGCGTCTTCGTGGGGGACTGGTACTACTACATCGCCAACCCCCAGGCCTACAGCATCAACAGCGACGAGACGCTGTTCCCGCCCGAGCAGCTGAAGGACGTGGTCATCCTGAAAACGGAGCTCAAGTGATCCATCGGTTTGGGCGGGAAGTCCACCGATAGGGCTGAATCAGGATCATCACCCACAGCCAGCCGTTGTGAACAATTTGTGACAGAGCCTGGCACCTTCTGGGTCCTGGTGGTGAACGTCGAATGGATGAGGCGGCGACTCCGGAAATCACGCATTACACCCACGGCTGATGTATCGCCAAGGCGTTGAGAACGCACGGCCACAGCCTGTGTGGATATTGAAACCTGGATGGTCCTTGTCCTGCTCAATACCGCGCCTCGGCGGTAGGATGTAGAAAGCACCGGAAACCGGGGCTACGGAATCCCGGTTCTGTCTGGAAGTACATCCAGTTCCTTTGTTGTCCATTTTGGACTGATTCCCTGTCATCCTCAAGGATATCTTGATTTTCCAAATCATCGGTTCGGGTTTTGAGCTGGAACGCCCAGTCGCTCCAGCTGGTTGCGGGCGTTGGTGTTTTGTGGATTCAGTTCCATTGATCGGCGGTAGCTGGCGATGGCCTTTTCCTGGAAGCCGTTTGCCAGATAGGCTTCGGCGAGACTGTCATGGGCGTTGGCGGAGTCGGGGTACAGACGGACGGCGAGCTGGAAGACGGTAACGGCCTCCGCTTCGCGCCCCCACCAGTAGAGGAAATGGTAGCCCAGCCAGTTCAGCACCGTTTCATCGATGGATACGCCGCCAGGTGCAGCGGCGATGGCATGGTCCAGGTCGGGCTGGATGGAATCGGCGCCGTTTTGGATGATCCGCTGGATCCACTCGGCCGCGGCGGGGGGCGCCGGCCGGCCGGCCCGGAACTCCAGGCCGATCTCATGGCCGGCCGTGCGGATCGTGCCCTCCCCATCCCTCCGAAGTTCATCCCGCGCCAATGGATCTTCCTTCAGACAGGCGTCGAAGAACGTGCCGGCCAGCCGGCACATGGTGGTATAGAAAGGCGCGGGATCGGCCTCCACCGGGCCCCAGTAACCGGGCACGGCATGCTCGGGTCCCAGCATGGCATAGGCGGAGAAATCACCATGGCTCCGGGTGGGGATACCCACAAGGTACGTGTCGCCGCAGGGCCGCTCGGCCAGGGACGCGGAGCGTTCGGGATGATCCCGGTATGACTGGATGAAGCGGGTCTGAGTGATGTGCATCCAGGGGACGGTGAAACGATCCGGCGCGAAGGACGGGTGCGCTCCCGGCAGGCCGGAGGGATGGGGTTGCAGGATGCCCGCGTCCAGGCTCAGGAAGGCGGCCACGTCCGGCTGGCGCATGGTCATGGTCAGACCGGCCATACCGCCCAGGTCGTAGCCGATGACGCCCAGCCGGCCGGGGGCCACGAACGACAGGCCGCGGGCGTGGGCCATGACGGCCTCCAGGTCACGGATCTCCGTCTCGAGATCCGCCACGTTCAGGTTGACCAGGCGGTAGCGGGTCCCCATCAGCGGGCAGGTGGCCACCACGTAGCCGTGGGCGGCCAGGTACTCGGCCAGCACGAACTGGGAGAGTGGCGATTCGTAATACAAACCCTGGCCCAGCACCAGCAGGGGGAAGGAGCCCGGGGCCGGTGGCGCGTCGGCGACGGCGGCGGTGGGTCGGAGGAGCAGATCGGCCAGGCGCTGGGGGGAGATCCCCTTCTCCAGCGGGACCGGGCGGGCCGCTGCTGGCCCGCTGGTTTCTTCGGCCGGTGAATAATCCGCCATGGCTAGTCGCACATACTCGTCGAGGACCAGGGCCGGCGTGTCGGACTCGCCGGCCGGATACCAGAGGTACACGCGGATGGGCCGGGTAGTCCGTGGTTCCCCTGGAGCCGCGGGATAAGAGCGGGTGGGATCGTGGATTTCCGTCAGTCTGAACCCGGGTTGCCAGGGCCCGGCCGGCAGGTCCCCCCAAAACTGCGAGGTTTGCGGGGTTTCGCTCGCGCCCAGTTCCGCGGCGATAGCGGCGCACAGCTCATCGATGGGTGCCTCCTCGAATCCCTTGCCGGGTGGGGGGCCGCCGCCGCGGGGTCCGATGAGGATCCGCTCGCCGATCTTGGTCACCTTTGATGGATTCCACGCAATACCGTCGGGTGAATCCAGCAAGCCGGCCGCTCTGATTACCCGATTGCCCGTGCAGAATGAGGTGATGAGCAGTCCGGCCTGGTGTGCATCCCGGATAAAGTGCAGGACCGATTCATCCTGGAGGAACAGGCGGAACTGCGGTCCGCTGGGAATGATAAGCACATCGTAGCCGCTGAAATCCTCAATATCGGAGATGAGGATGTCACTGCGGAGAAGGACGTTCCGTGACTTGTTGTAACAGCCGCGATATTCCGCCGCGGGCCCGACCCGTCGGTGGCGCCATCCCAACTCGTCGAGTTTGTCACGCAAGGGGAAATAGGCATCGCCGAACCATTCTCCAAGCAATACGAGAACGTTAGGTTGCGGACGGGGCTTTTCTGTCTTTTGAAGAGCCTCGGCCATGCTGGATGGGATCATAAAATTCATAACAATAATCAGACAAAGGAAAATGTTTCGCATATCGTCACCATTTTGGAGGGAGGAAATAAACATATTGGATGCTGAAGGCCTATCATCGCAGACAGTCTCAAACATACAGACAATGGTTTACAGGAAAGAAGTGTGAACTGTGCTGTTGGGATAAGACGGCGGAATAGCCTCATTGCTTTATTCGGATCATCTCGCGTCGCCATTGAATCGTCCAAATAGTGAAAGAATATGCATTTCGATAATATCAGGGACCTTGGTAAATTTGTCTTGCCTGATGATGAACGACAATTTTGAGTGAGCTTACGAAGAATGTGACTGTGATGTTCGGTCATTCTGACGAACTGTGGATTTGAGGAATGAAGCTCTGACATTGGTTGGATGAATGGTCAATGTGATATCATGACAGGAACATTTGGAAGTATGCAGCATATCCAAGGGCGAGGTCTGACAAGCAGAATATGCAAGGAAATTGAAGGAAACGCTAGTGGCGGCCTCCTCATTTTCGTGGGAAACGTTGCCTTCTGGAATTGTTCCGTTTACACAATCTGTGCCTATTGGCAGATGCAATTAGCTGATTTCAATAGAAAAGAAAATGCATCCCCGTAAAAAGAATCGTCTGATAGGGTGATCTCCGTTTGCTTAATCCAGCACGCGCCAGTGGGGCTGCAGGAGCATGCTGTAGTATTCGACCTCGCGTTTCCAGCTGCGGAGGTGGTGGCTGCGGACGGCGTCGGCGACGGCGCGGAGGTTGTGGCGGAAGCGGGCGGTTTG
>Ga0209164_1001719_pt1 | contig 26368 bp, 24 predicted proteins | sample MTBNYHSulfiMetaG_FD_187458 | JGI IMG/M metagenome (GOLD analysis project Ga0209164, IMG submission 187458) | Enrichment culture microbial communities from rom New York Harbor, USA that are MTBE-degrading - MTBE-NYH (New York Harbor Sulfidogenic)... | ecosystem: Environmental > Aquatic > Marine >... | reverse complement strand
CGCGCGACTGGCAGTTCCGCGCCCGCATGCCGGGCAGCGCCGTCGCCACCACCGGCTTCAGCGCGCTCCGCGACCTGCGCGTCGAGGCGGCGACCCTCGAGAGCCTCACCGCGGCCGATGCGGAGGCGCGGGTCATCGAGCTGGTCAACGAGGAGCGCACGAGTCGCGGGCTCGTCCCCGTGCGGCTCCAGGAGAGCCTGCTCGACGCGGCTCGCGCACACTCGAGCGAGATGGCCCGGCGCGATGTGCTCACCCACCTGAGCGCCGACGGCAGCACGGTGGCGGAGCGCCTGGTCGACTACGGCTACACGCAGAGCGGCTGCAGCTACTGGAAGGTCGGCGAGGACATCGGCCGTGGCGACGCGGACACGCTCTTCGGCACGCCCGAGGGCGTCGTGACGCTCTGGATGGACAGCGCCGTCCACCGGGAGGTCATCCTCGACCCCGCGTTCCGCGATGTCGGAGTGGGCGTCAGCACCTCGGCGAGCGGCGCGCGCTACTACACGCTCGACATGGGCCGGCGCATCTACTGACCCGCGTGCAGACGGTCGGCGTCGCGGATGCCTGCGCCGCGGACCGGGGGGGCTCGTGGCGGACTCGCCCGCCGCGACGAAGGACCACGGGGGGCTCGCCCGCCGCGCCCTCCAGGCCCCTCGAGATCGTGACGCCGGCCTGCCGAGCTCGGCAGGCCGGCGTCACGTCCGGGAGCCGTCGGCGTGGGGCTTCGGGCCCCTCCCGGTCACGGGCGCGGCGTCACTGGCCCGTCGCCAGCGTGATCACGACGGCGGTCTCGCCGCCGTCCTCGGCGATCGTCGCGGCCGCCTCCATGCCGTCCTTCTTCGCCGAGACGACGGCCGACTCGCCCTCGCCGGTGCTGACGCGCATCTCGTTCTCGATGGACCAGCCGTTCGAGGAGAGCTCGCTCTTGTACCAGTCGAAGACGTCCCCGACCGGGTCCGAGGTGCCGAGGGTCGCGGTGTACTGCGTCGCCCCGCCGGTCTCCACGGCGGCCGAGGCCTTCACCGTCGCGCCGTCGTAGATCGGGAACTCCTCGGGGAAGCCCTCGGCGAGGGCGCCCTCGCCGCCGGAGATGGTGGCCTGGCCCTCGTCGGTCGTGACGGTCACGGTGTCGTCGTCGACCTCGACGTCGCCGCCGATCGCCTCGCCGGCCACCTGCTCGGTGATCTCCTCCGCCGCCTTGTCGCCGCCGCACCCCGCGAGCGCCAGAGCGAGCAGGACGACGAGTACCCCTGTGACGAGTGTCTTCACGACCGCATCCTCCTTTTCGGTGAGACCTCCCCTGTCTCTCCCCTTCTGGAACGCCCGCCGGGCTCCTGCCTGCGACGGCGGGGTCCGTCGCCCGGCACCCGGTGCTCCTGCCCTCTGACGCACGCGGCCGGTCGGACCGGCAACGGAGCCCGGTTGTCCGCGGCCGCTCGCGGACGTTAGCATCGGTGGCGCCAGTTCAACGGATGGCGCGCGGCTCGTGCCCAAGGGAAGCCGGTGAGATTCCGGCGCGGTCCCGCCGCTGTAGCCGGTCGTGCGCCTCTGCGTTCTCCTCTAGGAGAGTCACTGGGCCCCTCTGAGGGGGCTTGGGAAGGCGGCAGAGGCGCGCCCCTCGACCGGGAGCCAGAAAACCTGCTCGGCCGCCTGCGAAGCCGCTTCCCCCACGTGGATGGGTGCCGGCGTCACGTACGCGCAGACACCGACCCCGGCGGGAGGAAGCCGGGGTCGTCTCAATGTCGGAGCGGCTTCGCCGGAGGGGGAACGCCCGCCGCCGGAAAGGAGCCCGCAGTGGTCCGTCGTTCACTCCCACCGATGCTGTTGCTCGCCCTGCTCCTCGTCATCTTCGTCGCGCCCTCGGCCTCCGCCGACGTGCTGCCGGGCACGACGACGGTGGTCAAACCCTCGGTCCGCGTCGAGGCGCTCTCGCACACCGTCGCGCCCGCGACGACCGTCGCCGTGCCCCTGACGAGCACGGTCGTCGACAGCGCCGGCGCGAGCGCGCCGTTCGCCGACCCGACGGCCGTGGTCGCGCTCGCCAAGACCGCCGACCGGCGCGCCTTCACCTTCACCGGGCTCGACTTCGTCAACTCCATCGCCGGCCTCGGCGGGTCCCCCTCGTGGACCACGTGGTGGCTCTACCAGGTGAACGGCTGGAGCCCCGACATCGGCGCCCACGAGCTCGCCACCGTGACCGGCGACAAGGTCGTCTTCTTCGAGGTCTCGTCAGCGGCCCCCTGGGCCAACAAGCAGCTCGACGTGCGGTCCTCGCCGCGCGGCGTGCGCCCGGGCGAGCCGATCACGCTCACCGTGCGCGAGGACGACCTCTCCCGGCCGAACGGCCTCGCCGCCTGCGACCGCTTCGCCCTCGATCCGGCGACCGTCGAGTCGCTCTGGGACTCCCCCCTCTCGGCCGGCGCCGTGCTCCACGTCGGCAGCCGCGTCTACGAGCTCGCCGCCCCCGACCTCGAGGACGGCACCATCACCCTGACCGACCTCCCGGTCGGCAGGTACAGCGTCTGGGCCGAGAAGCCGTACGACGCCGAGTACAACTACGTCCGCTCCGCCGAGACGCTCATCGACGTCGGCCCCGGGGCCAAGATCAGCAACGTGAGCGTCAAGCCCAACCCGTACGTGGCGAAGACCGTGATGCGCGTGACGTTCCTGCTCAGCACCAAGGCGACGGTCGGGATGAAGATCTACAACACGCTCGGCCAGCGCGTCGCCACCGTCAAGGCGAGGACCCTCTACGCCGGCACCCGCACGCTGAAGTGGGACGGCGTACGCAGCGCCCCGCTGACGACGAAGCTCACGATCAAGCTGCGGGCCGTCGACACGTGGGGTCGCGTGACCCTCAAGTCGGTCACCGTCCGGGTCGCGCGCTGAGGCTCGCCGAGTCGTCGTCGCTCACCGCATGAGAGCAACGCTCGCGGTCGCCGCCCTGCTGCTCCTGGCCGTCCTCCCGGCCGGGTGCTCCGGCACGTCGTCGGACGCCTCGTCCGGCAGCGCGTCGGGTGAGAGCGCGGCGGCCGCGGGCCGCCCGCCCACGGCGAACGAGGTGCGGCTCGTGATCAGCCGCGACTACGGCGCGACGGTGCTGAAGGACCTTCTCGTCGCGCCGGGCGACGACGCCAGCGTGATGCGCGTGCTGGCCGAGAACGCCGAGGTCACGAGCGGCTACGGGGGCGGCTTCGTGGACGCCGTGGACGGGCTCGAGTCGACCTTCGGCGGCGCCTCGTCGGCCGACGCCGCCGACTGGTTCTACTGGGTCGACGGCGTGCTCGCCGACATGGGCGCGGCCGACTACATGCTGAGCGGCGGCGAGACCGTCTGGTGGGACTACCACCGCTGGGCCGGGGCCATGTTCGCCCCGACGGCGGTGCACGCCTTCCCCGTGCCGTGGGCCGGCCGGCCGCTCCCCGTCGCGAGCGACGGGGAGGCCGCCGGCCTCGAAGCGTGGGCTCAGTCCAGCGGGCTCGAACTCGGCCCCCGCGGCCCGCTCGGCGACGCCCCGCCGGCGGACGGGCTCGTCGTCTGCACCGCGGCCCAGGCCGCGGCGACGCCCTGGCTCGCCGGGCTGCTCGCGGGGCAGGGGAGCGCCCCTCTGGTCGACGTCGGCGGCGGGCGGCTCTCCGTCCTCAGGATCCAGGGCGAGCCCGCGGCGGCCGCGAGAGCCGCCGTCCTCGCGCTCCCGAACGCCGCCGACCCCGCGCGCCCGCTCCTGCTGCTCCTGCTCGCCGACGAGGCGGCTGCGGACGAGACCTTCGCCCTCCTGACCCCGTCGTCGTTCGGCGCCCGGCTGGCTCTGGCCGTCGTCGAAGGCGACGTCGTCCCGCTCCCGACGGGAGCTGCGCCGTGAGCTGCGCGCGCCTCCGACACGCACCCGCTGCAGCGGCCGCCGGATCGGCCGGTGGGGCGGCGGCCGTGCCGGACGCGATGGCCGGCGCGCCGGACGCGGGGCGGGAGGTCGGGGCGGCCCTGCCCCGCGCCGGCGCCCGTCGTGCGCTGCGGCAGCGTGGAGACGAGACGAGGCCGCGAGGCCTCGCCCGGCTCCGCCCCGGCGTCTGCCTCGGCTTCATCGCCACGCTCGCCGTGGCAGGGCTCGCCCTCTCGAACCCGCTCCAGGTCGCCTTCCTGCTCGCCGTGACGCTGCTCGCCCTCTGGACGAGCGGCGCGCTGCGCGCGGCGCTGCCGTACCTCCGCGTCGCCCTGTACGTGGGCGCGTTCCTCGCCCTCCTCAACCCCGTCTTCAGCCAAGGCGGCCTCGACGTGCTCTGGGAGGCGACGCTGGGCCCCCTCACCGTCAAGATCACCGTCCAGGGCATCGTCTTCGGTGTCGTCAGCGCGCTCCGCCTCGCCGTCGTGACCCTGGCCTTCGCCCTCTTCACGCTGGTGATCGACCCCGACGAGCAGCTCGGCCTGCTGAGCCGGCTCTCGTTCAGGTCGGGGCTGGTCCTGTCGCTGGCGGCGCGGCTCTTCCCCGTCTTCTCGCGCGACGCGGCGCGGCTCTCCGACGCCCAGAGGTCGCGCGGCGTCGAGTTGGATCGCGGGCGGCGCCGCGACCGTGCCGCCGCCCGCGTCCCCCTGCTCTCCGCGCTGCTCACGCGGAGTCTCGAGCGCGCCGTCGACGTCGCCGCCTCGATGGAGGCCCGCGCCTACGGCAGCGGGCGGCGGACGCGCTGGACGCGTCGGCGGCGCTGGGGCGCCGCCGACGTCGTGACCGCGACGGCCGCGCTCGCGGCCGCCGCCGCGCTCGTCGGCGGCCTCGTCGCCGGCGCCTTCGCCTACGGCTTCTTCCCACTGCTCGACGACCCGTGGGCGATGCTCGCCAGCGCATGGTGGATCGTCCTCGCGCCGGCCCTCGCCGTGCCCCTGGTGGTGACGCGCCCGTGGCGGAGATAGCCCGTCTCGACCGCGTGACCTACACGTACCCCGGCGCGCCGCGACCGGCGCTGCGGAACGTCTCGCTTCGTATCGACCCCGCCGAGGTGATCCTCGTCATCGGCGGCTCGGGGAGCGGGAAGTCGACCTTGCTGCGCTGCCTCAACGGCCTCGTCCCGCACTTCCACGGCGGCACCTTCGCCGGCAGGGTGACGGTGGACGAGTTCGACACACGCGAGGCCCGGCCGCACGACCTCGCGCGCCGCGTGGGCCTCGTCTTCCAGGACCCGGAGAGCCAGTCCGTCATGACGACCGTCGAGCGCGAGATCGCCTTCGGCCTCGAGAACCTCGGCGTCGAGAGCCGCGCCATCACGCGCCTCGTCGAGGAGGCGCTGATCTCGTTGGGCCTCTCGCACCTGCGCCACGCGACGCTGGCGACGCTCTCGGGCGGCGAGCTCCAGAAGGCGGCCCTCGCCGCCGTCATCGCCACCCAGCCCCACCTTCTCCTGCTTGACGAGCCGACGTCGCAGCTCGACCCCGTGAGCTCCGAGGAGCTCCTCGCCGCCGTGCGGCGGCTCTCGGAGGACACCGGCGCCACCATCGTCCTCGCCGAGCACAGGGTCGAGCGCTGCCTGCATCTGGCGACGCGTGTCCTGTATCTCGAGGACGGTCGCGTCGCGGTCGACGCCGCACCCCAGGACTTCGCGCGCTGGGCCGTCGCCGGCCACCGCGAACTGCTGCCGCCGGTGGCGCGTCTCTTCGCCCGGAGACTGAATGGGCCGCCGACCGGGCAGGCCGCCGGCCACCCCCTGCCGATGACCGTGAAGGACGCGCGCCACATGCTGGACGTCATCGAGGAGCGCACGCCGCGCCGGCTGCCGGGGCGACCACCGCACGAGAAGGGCGAGGTCGTGCTCGAGACGCGCCGTCTGCGCGTCGGCTACGACCGCGACGTCCCGCTGCTCGACGACGTCGGCCTGACGCTGCGTCGCGGCGAGCTCGTCGCGCTGATGGGCGAGAACGGCGCCGGCAAGTCGACGCTCGTGCGGCACTTCAACGGGCTGCTGCGGCCCCTGGGCGGCACGGTGACGCTCCTCGGCCGCGACGTCGCGTCCCTCTCGGTCGCCGAGGCCGCGCGCGGCTGCGCCCTGCTGGGCCAGGACCCGGGCGACTACTTCGTCAAGGACACCGTCGCCGAGGAGATCGACCACACGCTCGACGCGCTCGGGTACACGGGCGCGACCCGCGAGGCCAAGGCGTCGCGCATCGTGGCCGAGCTCGAGCTCGCGGGCCTGCTCGACCGCGACCCACGCGAGCTCTCCGGCGGCGAGCGCACCCGCGTCGCGCTCGCCGCCGTCGCCTGTGGCGAGCCGGACCTCCTGGTCCTCGACGAGCCCACGCGCGGCATGGACCCCCGTCACAAGGTCGAGCTCGCCGGCCTGCTGCGCGCCTGGACGGACGGCGGACGCTGCGTCCTCCTCGTCACCCACGACGTCGAGTTCGCGGCGCGGGCCGCCACCCGGGTCCTCGTGCTCGGGGACGGCGGCGTGCTCGCCGACGGTCCCGCCGAGGAGGTCCTCAACGGCTCGCTGTTCTTCTCGACCCAGGTGAACCGCCTGCTGCGGCACGCGCTGCCCGGCGTCCTCCACGAGGACGAGGTCGGCTGGGAAGGCGTGGCCCGATGAGCGGCTCGCCGGCCGCCGTACGGGCCGTCGCGACCGCGTCCGGCGCCCGCCTCCCGGCACTGACGGTCGTCGGTCTGCTCGCCGCGGCGGTCGCGCTCGCCGTCTGGGCGGCGGTCGCCCCCGACACGGTCGACTGGAGCCTCGCCAGCCTCCTCATCGTCGTCGCGCTGGTCGCCGCCATGCTCGTCGGCTACGGCGCCCGCGGCGCGGTCGCCCAGGAGCTCTCCCTCGTCGCCGCCCTCGCCGCGCTGGCCACGGCGAGCCGCGTGCTCTTCGCCTCGCTCCCCAACGTGAAGCCCGTCACCTTCGTCGTCCTGGTCTCGGGCGTGGCGCTCGGCCCCGGGCCCGGTTTCATGGTGGGAGCGACCTCGGCTCTCGTCTCGAACCTCTTTTTCGGCCAGGGTCCGTGGACACCGTGGCAGATGCTCGGCTGGGGCCTGGTCGGCGTGGTCGGCGGCCTGCTCGGTCACGGCGGCCGGCGGCCGGGCCGTTGGGAGCTCATGGTCGCCGGCGGGCTGCTCGCCCTGGCCTTCGACTGGATGGTCACGCTGTGGATGTTCCTCGCCTTCACGGCGAGGACGTGGCCCGCCCTTCTCGCGCTCTACGCCCAGGGCCTGCCGTTCGACCTCGCGCACGTCGCCGCGACATGCCTCTTTGCTGGCCTTTTCGGCGTCAAGGCTGTTACCATTGTGGCTCGGTTCCGCGCCCGGACCCGCGTCACCTACGTGGGACTGGAGGACCAGGGATGTTGAGACGAACGGGGCTGCTCCTCACGCTCGCCGTCACGGTGCTGCTGCTCGCACCCGCGGCGGCCTCGGCCGCGCGCCTAGCCCACGTGACGCGCGGCCTCGACTACCTCCACGCCAAGCAGAGTGCGAGCGGGGGGTTCCAGGACCCCTTCTACACGCCGTGGTGCATCCTCGCCATCCGCGCCGCGCAGGAGAGCGTCACCGCCGACGCGTGGACCATCGACGGCAAGGACCCGTTCACCTACATGAACAGCCTCAACCACCCGTCGGTCGCCGCCTCGGGCACGGTGAGCAACATCCCGTCGTACTACTCGAAGACGATCCTCGCCTACGTGGCCGCCGGCAAGCGCGACCGCATCTACAGCGCGGGTTCGCCGCCGGTCGACCTGCTCTCGAAGCTCTACGAGTACCGCCACGACGACGGCCACTTCTCGCTCGCCGCCTCCAACCCCGACGCGGCCGCCGTCAACACGACCATCTGGGCGATCCTCGCCATGAACGCGGCCGGCGTCACCGGCGACCGCCTCGACATGGCCGTGGACTGGCTGCGGGGACAGGCGCTCGCCGACGGCGGCTTCCCGAACGAGGCCGGGCGACCCGCCGACGTCGACGACACGGCGGCGGCGATCCAGGCGCTCCTCGCCGGCGGCGTCTCCGCCGACGCGGATGTCGTCCAGAACGCCCTCGCCTTCCTCCGCGGGGCCCAGCGCGCCGACGGCGGCTTCCCGAACTACCTCACCGACGGTTACACCTACGCCGAGTCGACGGCCTGGGCGATCCAGGCCATCTCGGCGGTCGGCCAGGACCCGGCCTCGTGGACGAAGGGGGACGCCAACCCCGTGAAGGCCCTCAAGGCGCTGCAGCCCGTGCCCGGCCCGGGCTACTTCGAGCATCGCGCCGGCAAGGTGGCCTCCCCGCTCCTCACCACGCCTCAGGCCGTCATCGCGCTCTCCGGCGCCGACCCCGGCGACGCGGTCCGCACCTCGTTCGACGTGTTCCCGGCCAAGCTGCCGGCGACCGTCACGCCGATGGTCTTCAAGCCCCAGGTCAGCAGCGTGAAGCCGGCCGCCGACGCGAAGCTCACGAGCAGCACGGTGACGTTCTCCGCCTCGTACGTCGACGGGGCCGGCGGCACCGGCATCGCGGCCGCCGGGGTGCGCATCTTCGTCGACGGCGTCGAGCGCACGAAGGCGGCGACCGTCACCAGCTCCTCCATCGTCCTCAAGCTGACCGGCGTCCCCAACGGCACGCACCGCTGGGAGCTCCGCGTCGCCGATCGCTCCGGCAACGTCACCCAGCGCAGCCGCAGCTTCAGCGTCGCCGTGTACACGCCGTCGGTCACGCCGACGTACACGCCGCCGACGTACACGCCGCCGAGCTCCTCGGGCTCGTACCCGACGACGCGGCCCACGCCGACCACGACGCTCTACCCGACGCCCACGCCGTCGGCCACGGCGTCGCCGGGCGCCGACCTGGCCGGCGTGCCGTACGGCGACGCCGTGACGGGCACGCCGGTCACCCAGAGCTCGCCGAGCCCCGGGCCGAGCACGGTGTCGGCCTCGCCCCTCGGCGGCGAGGGAGGCGGTGGGGCCGGGCTCATCGGCGGCCTGCTTCTCGTGGCTCTGCCGGTCGGAGCGGCGCTCTCCTACCTCGGCATGCGCCGTCACGCCGCGCAGATGGCCCTGGCCGGCACGGGCAGGACCCTCTCCGGCGGCGGCACCCCGTGGCAGCGCTTCACCTCCCGCCTGTCGCGCCTCAGGGGCGCGTGACCTCGTCGATCCTCACGAAGGACTGAGCCCATGGGCACGATGATCGTCGGGAGCCTGGCCCGTGACATCCAGGAGTGGATCTACAACGCCGCCGAGATCCTGCTGTACCCGGTGCTCATCGCGGCGCTCGTGTGCCTGGTCTGGGTGTTCGTCGAGCTCGGCTGGCTCTGCTACGAGGTGTACCTGCGCATCCGCTTCCGCGACCTCGAAGCGCTCGAGATCCGTACACTGCGCGCCCGCCAGGCGTTCATGGAGGGCAAACCGCGCAAGGCGTACCGCTACCTCCAGGAGACGAGGTACTCGATGGTCGTGGCGCGGTTCCTCTTCGACCTGATCCGCAACTACCAGACGCAACGCCTGGCCGTGAAGCCGCTGAAGCTGCTGCAGGAGTACGAGTTCTACACCGTCAAGCGGCTGGAGCGCACACGCATCCTCGTCCGCGTCGGCCCGATGCTCGGCCTCATGGGCACACTGATCCCGCTCGCCCCCGCACTGGTCGGACTCGCGCAGGGCGACACCCAGCAGCTCGCCGACAACCTCGTGCTGGCGTTCTCGGTCACCGTCGTCGGCCTCCTCATCGGCGGCATCGCGTTCGCGGTCAGCATCGTGCGCGACCGCATCTACTCGCAGGACATCTCCGACCTCGAGTACCTCCTCGAGCTCCTCGAGGGCGGCGGCGAGCGCCTTCCGGCGACGGGTCGGCGCACGGCCGAGCGCACGAAGACCGGCCGTGCGGCGCCGCCCGAGTCCGCCGGCGCCGAGACCGCCGAGCTCCCGCTCGAAGAGCTCGTCCCCGGCCCCGCGTCAGCCTCCGCGGAGACGAAGGTCGGCGACGCCGCCGCACCGGCCGCCTCCGCCGACGACGGCGACGGTGACGACGGCGGCACCGACGACGCGAGCGGCGCGCCCCTCAGCTTCGACGACCCCGACATGGCCTGGCACCGCGAGGACGATCCCTTCGCGAGCCTCGGGCCCGCCGAGGCGGGCGGCGACGAGGCGCCGTCGCGAGGCGAGCGGTGAGCGTCGAGTTCAGCGACAGCGAGGTCCGCTTCCTCCCGACGGTCCTGGAGCCCAGCCGCGGCGGCTACCGCTACATGAAGCGCCGCCGCCTCGACCGCATGGACCGCAACGGCGACCCCCTCGACGGCGTCGTGAACCTCTTCGACGTGGCCATCGTGCTCGCCGTCGGGTTCCTGCTCGCGGCGCTCGCCGGGCTCGGCATCTCCGGCATCCTCACGAGCGACGACATGACCATCGTCACGGATCCGGGCACCGACCAGATGCAGGTCATCGTCAGGCAGGGCGACGAGATCACCCGTCTCGACGTCGAGGCCGGCACGCAGGTGACGGGCGTCGGTACGCTCATCGGGCAGTTCTACCGCCTTGCCGACGGCACGACCGTCTACGTGCCCGCCGGCAGCACCGTGCCGGGCGCGACGACCCCCGGCACGACGACGCCGGTGCCCGAGACCACGACGTCGCCCTCGGTCACGCCGGCGCCGGAGGCCCCGGCCATGCCGGCGCCGGAGGAGGACGCCGTCACCGAGGGTCAGCCTCCGCCGCAATCGCCGGCGAAGAAGAGCGCCACCGACGTCACGCCCTGAGCCTGTCGCGGGCGTGAGCCGCGCGACGCAGCATCCCCGAGCTCACCGGACCACGACCTGAGGCGACGCCGTCCGCGCCGGAGCGAGCCTCAGCCGCCCAGACGGCGCAGGCGCGCCAGGATGCGCTCGAGCTCCTCCTGCGTGCGGAAGGTGATCTGGATGCGTCCGCCGCGACGACCGGCCTGCACACGGACCGGCGCCTCGAGGAGCCCGAAGAGCTCGTCGGCCACGTCGTCCAGCTCGACCCGGGCCGCGCGCGGCCGGCGCTGATCGCGCGGCCCCTCGCTCAGACTCCGCACCAGGCCCTCGGTCTCGCGCACGGAGAAGCCGGAGCGCGCGACCTCCCGGGCGAGGAGACGACGCTGCTCGTGATCGGGGAGCGCGAGCAGCGCCCTGCCGTGACCCTCGCTGAGCTCGCCGGACTCGATGAGCGCGCGGACCTCGTCGGGCAGCTCGAGCAGCCGCAGAAGGTTGGTCACGGCCACGCGGCTGCGGCCGACGAGCTCGGCGATGCGCTCGTGCGTGAGGCCGAACTCGTCGACCAGCGCCGCGTAGGCGAGGGCCTCCTCGACGGCGTTGAGATCCTCCCGCGCGACGTTCTCGGCGAGGGCGATCTCGAGCGCTCGCGCCTCGTCGACGGAGCGCACGAGCGCGGGGACCGACTCGAGGCCGGCCTGCCGGGCGGCGCGGAGGCGGCGCTCGCCGGCGACGAGCTCCCAGCGCGGGCCGGCCGGGGCGTCGTCGGCCGCGTCGTCGGCCGCGTCGTCGGCCGCGTCCTCCGGCGGCGCGAGCGGACGGACGACGATGGGCTGCACGACGCCGAGAGCCGCGACCGAGGCGGCCAGCTCGGCGATCTCCTCCTCGGCGAAGGTGCGCCGCGGCTGCCGCCGGGAGACGACCACGGCGTCCACCGGGAGCTCTCGCAGCCGGCCCTCGCCGGCCGGATACGCCGCCGCGAGGTTGGCGCGGCTCTCTCCGATCAGCGCGCTCAGGCCTTTACCGAGCGCCCGCTTCCTGTCCACGCGAAACGACCTCCTTGGCCAGGTCGAAGTAAGCGTCGCACCCCGCACACGTCGCATCATAGCGCGAGATCGGCAGCCCGAAGCTGGGAGCCTCGCTGAGGCGCACGTTGCGCGGGACCACGGCTTCGAACACATGAGTGCCGAGGTACTCGCGCACCTCGGCCGCCACCTCGCGACCCAGGCGGGTGCGGGTGTCCAGCATGGTGACCAGCACGCCGAGGACCTCGAGACCGGGGTTGAGGCGCTCGCGCACGAGCGCGATCGTCTCGAGCAGGTGAGCAAGACCCTCGAGCGCGTAGTACTCGGCCTGCACCGGCACCAGCACCTCGTCCGCCGCGGTGAGCGCGTTCACCGTGAGCAGGTCGAGCGAGGGCGGGCAGTCGATGAAGACGAAACGGTACTCGCCGATGCCCCCCCGGAGGGCGTCGGCGAGGGCGCGCTCGTGCCCGTCGCCGCGGGCCAGCTCGACCACGGCGCCGGCCAGGTCCGGGCACGAGGGGACGAGCGACAGCCGCGGCACGCACGTCGACACGACGGTCTCCGCGAGCGTCGCCGAACCCAGCAGAAGTCCGTAGGTCGAACGCTCGGCGTCGTCGGCCCGCACCCCGAGGCCGGCCGAGGCGTTCGCCTGCGGGTCGCCGTCGACGAGCAGAGTCGGCAACTCGGCCTCGGCGAGACAGGCGGCGAGATTGACGGCGGTGGTCGTCTTGCCGACCCCGCCCTTCTGGTTGGTCACGGCGATGATGCGCGTCACGACTGCCGTCCGGGAGCCCCACGGCGCACCGGGGCCGCGTCCGGCGGCCTCTCCGCGGGGGAGTCGATACTAGCAGATGGCGCGCGCCGCATCGCCGCGCGCAGGGCGGGAGCACCGACGGTCCTCCGGTCGGCTCCGAAGGGTCGCGCCGGGGAACGCCGCCCTCCGCGCGCGAGACCGCGCGAGGAGGTCCACTCCGCGACCGAGCGTCAGCCCCCGGCGCCAGCCTCCGGGGCTCGGAGGGAGGGCGGCGGGCGACGCCCGGCCACGCCCGGCCGCCGGGGAAGCCACCCGGGCGTCGGGCGTACCTTGACGAAGGTCGCACAGACCGAGTCCGGCAAGGGCGAGGACGCCAGTGGCGACACGGGTCCGGCGGCCAGCCCGCAGGCCTCGGCCACGGCGTCCCCCGCCGCCCTCTCGGCCGCCAGCGCGGTCCCGGTCTTGGGTGCCAGGAGACGGCCGCCGGGCGCCAGAGCGGGCGCGGCCAGCTCGACGACCTCGGCCAGCGCGCCGACGGCACGAGCGGTGACGACGTCGAACGCCTCGCGGCCCCCGCCCCCCGGCGCCGCATACGCCTCGCTGCGTGCGCAGACGACGTGCACGCGGCCGGCGAGCCCGAGCTCGCCAGCCGCGTGCACGAGGAAGTCGCACTTCTTCCGCACCGAGTCGAGGAGGACGACCGAGAGCGCCGGCGCGGCGATGGCCAGCGGAAACCCCGGGGAGCCCCCGCCGCTGCCGAGGTCCAGAAGCCGGACGGGCGCGCCCCCGTCGGCCCCGGACCCGAAGAGGACCTGGAGCAGCGCCAGCGCGTCGCCGACCAGCGTGTCGGTGGCGGCATCACGGGCGCGCACGCCGGTGAGACGCGCGCGACGCCAGGAGAGCACGAGCGCCACGTAACGCTCCAGTGTCGCGGCCTGCTCCTCAGACAGGGCGAAACGGGCGACGAGATCGGGCTGCGCGGTCAAGAGGGCGAAGGCGACGCCCGGCGCCCGCCCTCAGGCGTCGGCGCGCTTGGTGAGGACGAGGACGGTGCCGCCCTCATCGGGGCGCCGCAGATCGAACTCGTCGACCACGGCGCGGATGATCGAGATGCCGAGCCCGCCGTCGGTGACAGGCAGCCCCGGGACCGCCGGGCAGTCGGGACACTCGCCGGCATCGTCGTGGAACCCGGGGCCTTCGTCGCGGATCGACACCACCACGCATCCGTCCCCCATGCGGAACTCGAGGTGGACCTTGCCGTCCTCGTGCTCGTAGGCATGACGGACAGAGTTCGAGCAGGCCTCCGTGAGGGCGAGCTTCAGGTCGGCGACGGCATCGTCGGAGAAGTCGGCACGACGCCGCAGGAAGCCGCTGAGGGCGAGACGGCCGAGCACCACGTACTCGGCGCGCGCCGGGATGTCCAGTCTTACGTAGTCCTCCATCGCTGCCGCATCCTATCCGACGCTCACGCCGCACCGCCAGCGGCCCGTCCACGCGCGAGACTCGCACGCACATTCACGTTGTGCCCACAGAACGTGCAGAACGTACCTCGGAGCGCCACGTCCTCGACCTGGTAGCCCGTGCGCCGGACGAGAAGCCGTTTACAGTTCGGGCAGACCGTGTTCTCCCCGTCATGTCCGGGCACGTTGCCGACGTACACGAACTCGAGCCCGGCCCGGCGGCCCACGGCGGCCGCCCTCTCGAGGGTCACGACCGGCGTCGCCGGCAGATGCGACAACTCGAGGTACGGCATGAAGCGCGTCACGTGCCACGGCGTCTTCGGCCCCAGCTCGGCCACGATCCAGTCCGCGAGGGCGCGCAGGTCCCGCTCGTCGTCGTTCACCGTCGGCACGACGTTGGTCACGATCTCGACGTGACACCCATGGACCTCCTGCGCCCGCACCGCGGCGCTCAACACCGGGCCGAAGTCGCGGATGCGGCAGATCTCGTAGTAGGCCTCGGGGGTGAACCCCTTGACGTCCACCCGGTACGCGTCGAGGTGCGGTCCGAGCACATCGAGCGCCTCCTCTGTGATGTAGCCGTTGGTGACCATGACGGTGTAGAGCCCGTGCTCGTGCGCGACCTGCGCGCCGTCGAGGACGTACTCGAGCCAGATGGTCGGCTCGTTGTAGGTCCAGGCCACGCCGGCGCAGCCGTTGTGCTCGGCGAGCACGGGAAGGTTGCGCACCGGCAGCTCGCGCAGGTCGCGGGCGGCGGCGGTCGGGTCGGCGTGCGCGATCTGCCAGTTCTGACAGTGCCGGCAGGTGAAGTTGCAGCCCACCGTCCCCAGCGAGAGGACGGTGCTGCCCGGGAAGAAGTGGTAGAGCGGCTTCTTCTCGATAGGGTCGGCGGCGACGCTGCAGACGCGGTCGTAGATCAGCGTGTACAGACGGCCGTCACGGTTGAGACGCGCGCGGCAGACCCCTGTCGCACCGGGCGCGATGCGACAGCGGCGCGGGCACACGAGGCAGCGCACGCGCCCGTCGTCGAGCGCCTCCCAGAGCATCGCTTCGTGGTACGCCGTCTCCGCCACTCTCCTCTCCTTCCCGCCGTTCGTACCCCGTCGCGTCGCCGACAGGCCGTTCAGCGCCCCGATTGGCACAACCCCGCGAGGCCTTGCTGGACGCAGGCCAGCACCGCGGCCTGCAGAGTCGCGTTGCCCGACGCCACGCAGGCGAGCTGGTAGCTCGCGTCGGAGCCGAGCACCGGGCGGTCGCCGAGCGACTCGCCGTGCGCCCCCGTGATCGGGAGCCCCGCCTCCTCGCAGAGGACGTAGGCCGCGGCGATGTCGTACGGCGAGTTGCACAGCACGTGCCCGCGCCCGACACGGCGGAACTCCGCCTCGACCCAGGGGTGCGCGGCGATGATCGCGGGACCGACGTCGACGTAGGCGTCGAGCTGGCCGGTGAGGATCCGCGTGATGGAGTACGTCGCCGATCCGATGTCGAAGACGGCGCCGCCGACGGACGAGACGTCGATCAGGCGCTCGAGGACCGCGGCGAGGACGACCGCGGGCCGGCCGCGGAAGCCGAGCGTCCAGAAGAGGCTCTCGAGGTCCGCACCGGCGACGGGGCGGAACGGCAGCGCGGCCCCGTCGAGGCGTCGCATGCTGAACCCGCCGCCCTTCTCGGCGGCGAAGATGTCGCCGTTCTTGATCTCCTGGATCACTCCGGCGACGACGTCGGCCATCGTCGGCTCGGCGGACGCCGGCACGGCGGCCACGCTCACGCAGGCCATCTCGAAGCCGGCGGCGGCGGGGCGCGTGCCGTCGATCGGGTCGACGATCAGGATGAGCTCGGGATCGGCCGGGCCCATGAGACCGCCGTCCTCGGAGTAGTACGCCCACCGTGGCAGCCGGGACGCCATGTACCCGGCGAGGTGTCGCTCGGCGAGCTCATCGATGCCGAACGTGATGTCGCCGCCGACGGCGACCCCGGCGTGCGTGCGCGCCGCACGCGCGCCGAGCGCCGGCAGGACGACGGCGCGCAGGGAGGCACAGAGTCGTTCCAGCTCGGGGATGATGTCACTCACGGCTGCCCTCGCGGTATCGGCTCGTGCCCGCCGGCGGCGCGCCGCGCGGCGGTGGGCGGTCGATTCTACCCTGCTATACTCTCATTCGCGGCGTGGATCGCGACACCCGCGTCGCTCCATCCGCTCGCTCGGGGCTGACGCCTATGGACGATCACGATCCGTCGGCCGGCCGCGGCGCCATCGCCTACCGCGGCCGGGGCGACGCCATCTACCTCAACATCACCAACCGCTGCTCCTGTGCCTGCGAGTTCTGCCTGCGCGAGTTCAGCGACGGCGTCTACGGCGCCGTCCTCGTGCTCGACGAGGAGCCCGACGCCGACGACGTCACCGCCGAGATCGAGCGTGCCTTCATGGACGGGCCTGCCGACGAGGTCGTCTTCTGCGGCTTCGGCGAGCCGACCATGCGGCTCGACGTCGTGCTCGGCGTCACCGAGTGGCTGCGGCTGCGCCGCCTGCGCAGCCGCCTCGACACGAACGGCCACGGACAGCTCCTCAACCCCGACGTGGACGTGTCGGCCGTTCTCGCGGCGACGGGCCTCAGCGCCGTCACGGTGAGCCTCAACGCCGCCGACCCGGAGACGTACGACCTGCTGTGCCGTCCTACGTTCAGCAAGGCGCACAGGGCCGTCATCCGCTTCGCCGAACAGTGTGTCGGACACGGCATCGAGACGACGCTGACGGCCGTCGATTGCCCCGGCGCCGACCCCGAGGGCTGCGCCGCTATCGCGAGCGCCCTCGGCGCGGGGTTCAGGCTCCGTCGTCTGGCCCTGCCGCCGAAGACCCGGAGGAGCGAGGGGGGAGAGGCATGAACGACAAGGGAGTACGCATCCTGCTCGTGGACGACGAAGAGGCCATCCTCAAGCTGTTGCGCTTCCCCCTGGAGAAGGAGGGGTACCTCGTCGTCACCGCCCGTGACGGCGAGGAGGCGATGGAGACCTTCGGGCGCGAGCGGTTCGACCTCGTCATCCTCGACATCATGCTCCCGGGGCTCGACGGCCTCGAGGTCTGCCGCCGCATCCGCGCCCAGAGCATCGTGCCCATCATCATGCTCACCGCGCGCTCGGACGAGTTCGACCGCGTGCTCGGCCTCGAGATCGGCGCCGACGACTACATCACCAAGGACCGCTTCAGCCTGCGCGAGTTCCGCAGTCGCGTGCGTGCCCAGCTGAGGCGCACGGAGATGGCGCGCAGCGCGGTCGCGGCCAAGCGCGACGTGATCTCCGTCGACGAGCTCGAGATCGATCTCCTCAAGCGCAACGTCGTGGTGCGCGGGGAGAAGGTCGACCTCACCTACATCGAGTTCGAGATCCTCAAGACCCTCGTCTCCCACCCCGGCAGGGTGTACAGCCGTCAACTGCTGCTCCAGCTGGTCTGGGGCGACTCCGACTACCGCGACGCGCGCACCGTCGACGTCCACATCCGCCACCTTCGGGAGAAGCTCGAGAGCGACCCCAAGGACCCCGAGTTCATCTTCACGGTGCGCAACATCGGGTACAAGTTCAGGGAGTTCTAAGCACGCGGGCGCCCCTCGCCGCCCGCGACGCCGGTCATGCTGCGCTCGGTCAAGAACTGGCTCACCCTCCTCGTGGTGGCCCTCGTCGGCATCGCCTCCGCCGTCGCCTGGGCCTACGTCGTGCCACCGCTGCGCGACCGGCTCGAAGAAGGGAAGCTCGCCGACATGCGCGCCAACGCCGCCGTCAGCAGCGGCACGGTCAGCGAGTTCACTCGGTACGACAGCACGACCGGGAAGCTCGTGATCACCGACCCCGAGCTGCTCATGCAGCTCATCTCGCGCATCGGCATGCGCCTCAACGGGCGGGTCATCGTGTTCGACGGCCAGCGGACGGCTCGCGCCGACTCCGGCGGGAGCACTCCGGTCTCCGGCGACGACTACCCGCACCTCGCCGTCGCGCTGAAGAGCGGGAACGTCGAGCAGGGCGTCGTCTACACGGACCAGGGACGCTTCGCGGTGACCGCCGTCCCGCTCTTCTCGGAGGCCTCGCGGGGGCCGGTCGGCGCGGTCGTCGTCGCGACCTCGCTGGTCGACGTCGACCGCGCCGTCGCAGCGGTCGAGCGACAGCTGCTCCAGGCGACGGCGCTGGCCCTGATCGCCAGCGTCATCGCCGGTTACGTCGCCTCGGCGCTCATCGCCCGCCGCCTGAAACGCATCGAACGGAGCGCGGAGACCATCGCCGGCGGCGACCTCTCGGCCGCCGTCCCGATCGGCCTGCAGGACGAGATCGGTCAGCTCGCCGCCTCGTTCAACACCATGGCGGAGCGCCTCCGCGACGCGTTCACGCAGGTCGCGCGCGAGCGCGACCGCATCGAGCTGCTCCTCAACGACCTGAGCGAGGGCGTGATCGGCATCTCCGCCGACGGACACGTGACGATCTCGAACCCCGCCGCCGCCATCCTGCTCGGCAACCGCCTGACGCCGGGCGCCGCGCTGGGCAGCGCGTTCCCGTACGACGTCGCCAACATCTGGTACGAGTCGCGCGATGCCGGCGGCATCCAGGACGTCGTCTTCGTGCACGGCGACCGCACGCTCGAGGCGGTCACGTACCCCGTCGGCAGCGGCGCGGACTTCACCTCCATCATCGTCGTGCGCGACGTCACCGCGCAGGCGCGTCTCGAGCGCGCCCGGCGCGACTTCATCGCCAACGCGTCGCACGAGTTCAAGACCCCCCTGTTCTCCCTCGCCGGCGTCCTCGAGCTGCTCGACGAGGGCGAGCTCAGCGCGGACGAGCAGCGCGAGTTCCTCGCCGTCATGCGCCAGCAGGTCGACCGGCTGCGCGACCTCGCGGTCAGCATGCTCGACCTCTCCCGCGTCGAGGCCGGCTCGCTCCAACTCGAGCCCGGCGACGTCGACCTCGCCGACGTCGCGCGCTCGGTCCTCGAGGAGTTCCAGCCGCAGGCGCAGGCGAAGCAGCTGACCCTCGCGGTGGACGCGAACGACCGCCCCGAGACGGCCTGGTGCGACGAGGAGCGCCTCGCGCAGGTCGTACGCGCCCTGGTCGACAACGCCGTCAAGTTCTCGCAGGACGGCAGCACGATCCGCGTCTCGGCCGACGGCGACGACCGGATGGCCTCGCTGCTCGTCAGCGACGACGGGCCGGGGATCGCCGAAGACGAGCTGCCGCTGATCTTCGAGCGCTTCCACCGCGGCCGCGACGAGCGCGCGTCGACGAGCGGGGCCGGCCTCGGTCTCTCCATCGCGCGCGAGCTGGTGGAGATGATGGGCGGCTCGCTGAGCGCGACGTCCGAGGAGGGCGCGGGCGCCACCTTCACGGTGCGTCTGCCGCGCGCCGCGCCGGCGGGGCGCGGCCGGCGGGAGGGCACCGCGTGAGCGCGGCGGACCGACCGGCGGCGCCCGGGCGCGGTTTGCGTCGCGACCACAGCGCCCACAACCATGCTGAGGCGGAGCGCCGGGCGCCGCGGCGGCGGCCCGGGACCGGTCACACCGACGGAAGGGTGAGCTGATGCGCTCGATGAGGAGCTTCATTGCCGGGCTGGCGGGCGGCGTCGTCGGTGCCGTCGCCGTCGCGCTCGTGTTGATCCTGGTCTTCGACGCCGGCGGCGTCGAGCGTGAGACCGTCGTCAGGACCGAGACGATCCCCGTCGGCCAGGGCTCTGCTGACGGCCTGAGCCCCGCGCAGATCTACGACCGGCTCGCCGGCGGCGTCGTGATGGTGCTCTCCACGTTCGAGGCGCCGGACTCCTGGTGGCACTCGGGCACGTCGCAAGGCCTGGGGACCGGGTTCGTGACCTCGGACGACGGCTACATCCTGACGAACGCGCACGTCGTGAGTCAGGACGGCGCGGTCGCCGACGAGGTGACCATCGTGTTCCGGCGGGAGGACGGCGACACACGCGTCGCCGGCGAGCTCGTCGGCGTCGACAACGACAGCGACGTCGCCCTCATCAAGGTGGACCCGGAGGGCCTCGACCTGACGCCGCTGCCCCTCGGCGACTCCGACGCGGTCACGGTCGGGGAGCCCGTGGTGGCGATCGGCAACCCTCTCGGCTACGACTTCTCCGTCACCTCGGGCATCGTCTCGGCCACGGGCCGCAGCCTGCGCTCGCCGAGCGGCGCCGTGATCCCCGACGGCATCCAGACCGACGCCGCCATCAACCAGGGCAACTCCGGCGGACCGCTCATCGACTCACGCGGCGAGGTCATCGGCATCAACGAGCAGATCGCCACCCAGAGCGGCGGCAACGAGGGTCTCGGCTTCGCCGTGCCGATCGACACCGCCGTCCGCGTGATGGAGCAGCTGAAGGAGAGCGGTGAGGTCAAGTACGCCTGGATGGGGATCGCCGGGCAGACGCTGACCGCCGAGGTGGCCGAGATGTTCGACCTCGGCGTCGACGCCGGGGCCCTGATCGAGGAGGTCGCGAACGACGGACCCGCCGACCAGGCCGGTCTGCGCGGCGGCGGCCGGACCGTGACGCTGCAGGGCCAGGACTACATCATCGGCGGCGACGTCGTCACCAGGATCGACGACAGCGTCGTCACCGGCTTCGACGACCTCATCTCCTACCTCGCCGGCAAGCGCCCCGGCGACACGGTGACCGTCACCTACGTGCGCGATGGAGAGACGCGCGAGACCGAGGTCACCCTCGGCGAACGTCCGTCCGCCATGTGAGCTGGAGCCAGCCAAAGGTCAGGCAGGCGATTTTGCCTGCCTGACGCGAACAGGCGCGCCGCTCATCGCGGCGCCGCGTCTCTGCGCACGCGTCCCTCATCACCACCAAACACGACAGGCGCCCCACTCTTTTTGACATACGGCCGCTCCTCCGCTATAAATAGCAGGCGGACCTTCGCCGGGCGTCCTCCGCCGTCGGGTCCGCCGCCCGACGTCCCGCCTCACGAGAAGGAGCCCGTGGTCACGCAGCCCCTCGACGCGCGCATGGCCGCGCTGCTGCCGATCGTGCGCGGGCTCGCCGAGATGTTCGGCGCCGACTGCGAGGTCGTCCTCCACGACCTTTCCAGGCTTCCGCACTCGCTGGTCGCCATCGAGAACGGGCACGTCACCGGCCGCACGGCCGGCGACGTGCCGACCGACCTCATGCTGCGCACCCTGCGCACCGCCGACGACGCCGGTCACGACGTGCGCCTCTACGTGACCTCGAGCGACGGCAAGATCCTGAAGTCGCTCGCCGTCACCCTTCGCGACGACGAGGGGCGGGCGTTCGCCATCCTGGGGATCAACTACGACCTCTCAGACCTCGTGCAGGCGCAGCGCACGCTCGCGGACTTCGCCGCCGTCGGCCGCCTGGGGAGTGACGCCGTGCCCCAGCGCGAGGAGGTCTTCGCCGGCGACATCCGCGACGTCGTCGCCGCCATGATCACCAAGATCCTCAACGAGATGGGCAAGACCCCCGGGGTGATGAGCCGTGAGGAGAAGATGAAGGTCGTCAAGCGGCTCGAGGAGCGCGGCGCCTTCCTCGTCAAACGGTCCGCCGAGCAGGTGGCCGAAGCGCTCGACCTCTCGCGCTACACGATCTTCAGCTACCTCAAAGAGATCAGGCGGCCTTCGGCGGGCGGCTCCTCGGCGGCCGCGGAGGAGAGGGCGTGAGCGGCGGCGCGGGCGGGAGCACGGCCGCGGGCGGCGGCGTGGCCGGCGCGCCGGCCGACGCCGGCACGGCCGCCGCTCTCCACGATCTCGTCACCGGGTCCGGCGCGACCGCCGTCGCCGTCATCGGCCTCGTCAAGAACGCCGGCAAGACGACGGTCGTCAACGCGCTCCTGGCGCAGGCCGAACGCCGCTTCGGCCTGACCTCGCTCGGCCTCGACGGCGAGCGCACCGACCACCTCACGGGCCTGGCCAAGCCCAGCATCGCGCCGCCGCCGGGCACGGTGGTCGCGACCACGGAGGGCTCGCTGGCCCGCTCGCGCTACCACCTCGACATCCTCGAGACGCTGCCCTTCCACACACCCCTCGGCCACGTCGTCGTGGGGCTCGCCTCCGGCCGGGGCTGCGTCGAGGTCAGCGGCCCGACCACCCTCGCCGAGCTTCGCGCCACCATCGAGCGCGTCAATGCGCACGGCGCCGGCCAGGTGCTCGTCGACGGGGCGATCAACCGTCTCGGCAGCGCGTCCCCGCGCGTCAGCGACGGCGTCGTCATGGCGACCGGCGGCATGGTCGGCGACACTCTCGACGAGGTCGTCGAGACGACGCGCGCGACGCTCGACATGCTGACCCTGCCCGAGGCTCCCGACGAGGTCCGCACGGTGCTCGAGCCGCACCTCGAGGGGCCTCGTGTCGTCATGCTCGCCGAGGGCGGCGAGGCGCTGGCGCTCGAGCTCGCGACCGTGATCGGCGAGGGTGTCGCCGTGGCGCGCGAGGTCGCGCGCCGCAAGGCGACCACGCTCTTCGTCGGCGGTGCCCTCACCGAGGAGTTCGTGGACGACTTCACGCGCGTGCTACCGCCCCGGCACGAGTTGCGGGTGGTCGTGCGCGACGCGACCGTCCTCGTCATGCCGGCCACGGCGGCGGCAAGGTTCGCCCGGCGTGGTCTCGCCCTCGAGGTCCTGCGCGCCCTGCACGTCCTGGCCGTCACGGTCAACCCGTTCCGCGTGCCGCAGCCCTACCGGCCCCGGATCTTCTTCCCCGCGGTGGCCGAGGCGCTGGGCGGCCGCGTCCCGGTCTTCGACGTTGTCAACGGCCTGAGCTCGCCGGCGGACCCCGGCACGGCGGCGACGGCAGGAGAGAAGGTGGTCCAATGACTGACGCGTTTCACCTGGACGAGGCGCTCGTCGCTCGCGCACGGGCCGCCGCCGAGGCGATCGCCGACGACATCCAGCGGCACATCGACGCGCACACGACCGACTCCACGGAGCGGGCCACTCTGCGCCTCCTCGGCGTCGTCGGCGTGAACGAGATCGACGTGCCGCTGGTGAACGTCGTCGTCGAGCACGCGCATCCGCTGCTCGGCGGCGGCGTCACGGGGCCGTTCGTCGACCTGTTGATGCAGCGAGGGCTGAGCGCCCAGGAGGCGGCCGAGGGCATCGCCGGCGGCGCGCTCGAGCTCGCTCCCGTGCCGCGGGAGCGACGCGCCGCCGTTGAACAGCGGGCCGAGGAGCTGGCCCGGGCCAGCGTGGCCGCCATCGACGCCGTCCGCCGCCGGCGCGAGGAGCTCGTGAGCTCGATTGGCGAGCCCCCGCGGCCGTACGTGTACGTGATCGTCGCCACCGGGGACATCCACGAGGACGTCCTCCAGGCGAAGGCCGCCGTGCGGGCCGGGGCCGATGTCGTCGCCGTGATCCGCACGACGGCCCAGAGCCTCCTCGACTACGTGCCGTACGGCCTCACCACGGAGGGGTTCGGCGGAACGTATGCGACGCAGGAGAACTTCCGCCTCATGCGCGAGGGGCTCGACGAGGCCGGCGAAGAGGTCGGCCGCTACATCCGCCTCTGCAACTACGCGAGCGGCCTGTGCATGCCGGAGATCGCCTACATGGGCTCCATCGAGCGTCTCGACATGATGCTCAACGACTCCATGTACGGCATCATCTTCCGCAACATCAACATGCGCCGCACGTTCGTCGACCAGTACCTCGCCCGCCTGCTGAACGCCCGCGCCGGCATCATCATCAACACCGGCGAGGACAACTATCTGACGACGGCCGACGCGTTCGAGAAGGGCTACACGGTGATCGCCTCGGACTTCATCAACGAGGCCTTCGCCCTGCGCGCGAACCTGGAGAAGTGGCAGATGGGCCTCGGGCACGCCTTCGAGATCGACCCCGCTCTCCCGGACCAGGTCGTCTACCAGGTCGCCGACGCCCAGCTCGTGCGCCAGCTCTTCCCCGAGGCCTCGCCGAAGTACATGCCGCCGACCAAGTACATGCCGGGCGACATCTTCCAGGGCCACGTCATCGATGCGATGTTCAACTTCACCGGCATCTTCACCGGACAGGACGTCATGCTCCTCGGCATGCTGACCGAGGCTTTGCACACGCCCCTGCTCCAGGACCGGTACGCCTCGATCAAGAACGCCAAGTACATCTTCGAGTCCTGCCGCCACCTGCGCGACGAGGTGACGTTCAAGCCGGGCGGCCTCATGGAGACGCGCGCCAACGACGTGCTCGGCAAGGCCGTGACGCAGCTCGAGGAGGTCCGGGAGATGGGCCTCTTCGAGGCCCTGAGCCGGGGCGAGTTCGCCGACGTCGTGCGCGATCCCGACGGCGGCCGCGGAGCCGAGGGCGTCGTCCGGCGCGAGCCGGGCTACTTCAACCCGTTCTTCGCCGCCCTGCGGGAGGGCAGGATGAGCGGCCCGCCGACCGGCCCGCCCCCCCGAGACGTCGCGGCCGACGAAAGGGGGGCGTCATGATCGTCCGCCCGTACGGCGACACCCGCGACGACGGCGTCATCCAGTTCTCGTTCACCCTGCCGGTCGGGTACTCGGTCAAGGCGCCCGACATCGGCAAGCAGTACCTCGAGAAGCTCGGCTTCCACAGCGTGGCCATCGGCGAGTGCAGGGGCATCGACCCGTCGTTCACCTACTACGTGGCCTACGCGCGCACCGATGTAGGGATCGACCCGGACGAGGTCAAGGGGGACTACCTCGAGGTCGACGTCATGGACTTCTACGCCATCAACGCGCTCATCAAGGAGCGCCTGGGCCGGAAGCTCGTCGTGGTCGGTGCGGCCATCGAGAGCGACGCCCACACGGTGGGCATCGACGCCATCATGAACATGAAGGGCTACGCCCACGACTACGGTCTCGAGCGGTACCCGGAGGTGGACGCCCTGAACATGGGCTCGCAGATCCCCTGTGAGCAACTGCTGCGTACGGCGCTCGAGCGCGGGGCCGACGCCATCCTTGTGTCGCAGATCGTCACGCAGAAGAACATCCACGTGCAGAATCTCACCAAGCTCATCGAACTGCTCGAGGCCGAGGGGGTGCGCGAACGGTTCGTCCTCGTCGTCGGCGGCCCGCGCATCAACAACGCGTTCGCCAAGGAGCTCGGCTACGATGCGGGCTTCGGCCCCCGGACCACGCCGAGCGAGGTGGCGTCGTTCCTGGCCCAGGAGGTCGCGCGCCGCGGCGACGGCGGCTGAACCGCGCGGCCTCCCCAGGGGGCCACGACATGATCGACACGGCGCCGGCGGCGCGTAGCGCCGCCGGCGGCCGGCTCACGTGACACGAGGAGGAGAAGTGCCCGACACCGACATCGTCATTCTCTCTGCCGTACGGACCGCCCAAGGCAGGTTCCAGGGCGGCCTCAGCGACGTCCCGGCGCAGGACCTCGGCGCTCTCGTCATGAAGGAGGCGCTCGGCCGCGCCGGCGTGGCCGGGGAGCAGCTCGACGAGGTGCTCTTCGGCAACGTCATCCAGGCAGGGCTGGGGCAGAACGTCGCCCGCCAGGCGGAACTCAAGGCCGGCATCCCGGACAGCATCCCGGCCGCGACCGTCAATCGCGTATGCGTGTCGAGCGCCGCGGCCATGGCCATGGCCGCGGCGGCGATCAAGGCCGGCGACGGCGAGCTCTACCTCGTCGGCGGCACGGAGAACATGACCCGCGCCCCATGGCTCCTCCAGAACGGCCGTAAGGGCTACCGCATGGGCATGCCGTCCGACCAGATCTTCGACGCGATGGTGCTCGACGGCCTCTGGTGCGCGATCGGCGGCACCCACATGGGCCTCACGGCCGAGAACCTGAGCGAACGCTTCGGCATCAGCAAGGAGCTGCAGAACGACGTGGCCTACCAGAGCCAGCTGCGCGCGACCGCGGCCATCAAGGCCGGGCGGTTCAGCGACGAGATCGTTCCCGTCGTGATCCCGCAGCGCAAGGGCGACCCGAAGGTCGTCGATACCGACGAATGCCCGCGCGAGACCTCACCCGAGGTGCTCGCCGGCCTCAAGCCGGTCTTCAAGAGTGACGGCGTGGTGACGGCCGGGAACGCCTCGGCCATCGCGGACGGCGCGAGTGCCATGGTCGTCACGTCGCGCGCGAACGCGGATGCGCTAGGTCTCAAGCCCATCGCCCAGCTCGTCAGCTACGCCACCGCCGCGGTCGATCCTGCGATCATGGGGTACGGCGAGACCGTCGCCGGCCAGATGGCGCTGGAGAAGGCCGGCCTGAAGAGCAGTGACATCCAGCTCGCCGAGCTCAACGAGGCCTTCGCCTGCGTGATGGCCCTCGCCGCCCGCGAGCTCGAGCTCGACCGCGACATCGTCAACGTCAACGGCGGGGCCGTGGCGCTCGGCCACCCGCTGGGCAACACGGGCACGCGCCTCATCGTCACGCTCATCCACGAGCTTCAGAAGCGCGGCCAGGAGATCGGGCTGACGGCGGCCTGTGTCGGCGGCGGCCAGGGGGCCGGCGCTGTGATCAAGGTCGAAGGCTGAGTCGGACGCAAACGTCGGGCCGTGCGGCGCCG
>Ga0209164_1001717_pt1 | contig 26388 bp, 25 predicted proteins | sample MTBNYHSulfiMetaG_FD_187458 | JGI IMG/M metagenome (GOLD analysis project Ga0209164, IMG submission 187458) | Enrichment culture microbial communities from rom New York Harbor, USA that are MTBE-degrading - MTBE-NYH (New York Harbor Sulfidogenic)... | ecosystem: Environmental > Aquatic > Marine >... | reverse complement strand
GGTAGACCTTATATCCTTCTTCACTTATGGCCCTAACAGCGCAACTTCCTGTAAACCCACCAGCCGGCACCCATTACAACGATATTCGTTTCACTAAATCCTTCATTAAAAATCCCATCGCTTTATCAACAAATCAGTATGTATTATGGGTGCCTATCTATTCGGATAAGGATCTTCGGATGCATCTTTTGGCCCAGTATCAATATGCCAACATTTCTTTTGATAAGGCGACTTTTTTAGTCGTGGAGGCAGAGGCAATGTTCATCTGCATTTCCTACCGGAAATAAAAAGACCGCTGTGCTCCCACCCTGGAGGTTGGATACATTTCAAATCTATAAACCTTGCTTCTTCAAACCACCCTATAACTTCTCCCTTCGTATGATGGCTGGCATAACTTGGGTGATACCAGTCCTGATTCACAAGATGCGCGTACTCATCATCCTGGTTTGGGTTATACCAGCATTTAATAAAATGCTCATAAATGAAGCGCTGCAAATCATATCTGCCCGCCTTAACCCCCAAAAGCTCTATATCTTCATCCATTACCAGAGGTTGACTTACCGACTTTAATGCTTTTCCCAGCATTGTCATCTTTTGAGAGAATTTAATACATTCTTCATAACTCATTTTCGTGGTTATCTTGCGTATCTCCTGATCACACAGCTCACGAACAAAAGGTTTTCTATTATAGATATATACGCCAAGAATCCCCCCCCTTGAAACTTTTTTGCCAATTTCCAACACAGCCTTCTTTGGGTCCGGGGTGTGGTGTACTACACCACAGGAATAGACAATATCAAACATCTCATCAGGATATGGGAGTTCAAAAATGGATCCCTGTGATACTGTTACATTTGGCATATTCTCTGTCTTTTTATGTGCAATTTCTACTGACAGACTAAGATCAATACAATGTCTTTCAGTCTGTGAATTCAAATCAAAAAGATATTCAGACCAAGCTACGCCACACCCGGCATTTAAGGTCATTTTTGCGTCCTTGAAAAGGTGTTCCAGCCTTTCCATGGAGGTACACCCCAACATAGCCAAAAATTGTTCCTGCAAGGAAAATCGATCGAATTTTTCTGATCCAAGAACCTGATTCCGCGATTCACGCCATTTGTTTCCAAAAGATCGCCCTGTCTGCACCTCACCTGTAGAAGGAGAAGAGCCATCATGGTAGAATTCTGGAGGTACAAAGCGGGGGATACTATCAATAACTGGATAGGTGACTTTTCCATCTTCGCTAGATAAAGTTTTACTTTCTGGATAATAAGACAATTTTTGTTTGGTTTTCGGATCAATAAAGCGATCAAAATTGGCCATTTTCAGGTCTCCTTCCACCCAAAAAAATCCTGCATTACAATATCAAAACGTAGGAATGACAATGTAAGTAATCTATGAGCTGATTTAAGAGTTCGAGGTGACCCAAATTCCGGCCCTTACCGGCCCTCCAATAAGTCGATCAACCCGTTCCCGGCAGGCTTTGACCCGCTTGGGCGCCTCGGAATCCGTACCGTCCCGCTCAGTTGACTGCCCCAAACGAACCGGCCCAACCTATTCCCCCCGAACCAACTTCGTCTTGACTTCATTACCTACATTGTAATAATCCTATCAAAAATCACCTGATTTTTGGAATCGATTCAATTTTTTTGACATACCCACACAAATATGATAAACATTGCTTATACAGAAAGGAATCGTTATGGATGTCAATACATGGGCCAACCTTCAAGAATCACTCCTTAAATCACAGCTGAAGGTCTTGCGCGAGTTCTTGAGGCAAGGAGAAGAACCCAAATTTAAGCCGCAAGGCAGAGGTAAGTCCCAGATGAGCGTCATATACGACATACTCCTATCCGCGGAAAAGCCCCTTCACGTTACCGAGATCATTGCCCGAGCCAAACAGATCTCCAACCTGGATTTGGAGAGGGAGAGCATCGTTTCGGCCATTACCAAAAAAGTCAAGAGCGGCCGGATGTTTAAAAAGGTCGCACCCAACACGTTCACCATATTGGATAAACCGTCGGATAATAGTTCTTGATCGTAACCCCTTTACCCCAGGGACGGTAGGTTGAGAAATCTGGCATTCTTCGCCATCGGCAATGTCGTTAAACAACTCAGTAGTATTCATGTCCGTATCCGTGACAAATATGCCCGTCCCTTTCTCTCCGAGCCATAAGCTCTACGATAACGCGAGAGTCCTTTGTAAAGGTAGAAAGCTGAAAGGTCAAGGCTCAAGGCAGAAAGTAAGGGCGTCAAGATATATTGAATATTCTGAGCCATTGGTCAAAATTGATTAGTGACCAAATAAAAAGGCGTCGGTTTTTTCTTCCGTCCAGATGCTCATTTATCAAATCCCTGACGCTTGTCTTGTTGAAGTACCCGTACAAGGGCGAATGATCGCTCAGCAGCGTCCTTTTCACAAATTCCATGCTCTCGCCCTTGAACCAACTGTTGTCGGGCGAGCTGAAACCCTGCTTGATGCCATTGCTGATATTTTCCGGTACATATCGCTTCATCATCTTCCGGAGGATGAGCTTGCCGTCCCGGGTTTTCTCATAATATTTTTTCAGCTTGCCGCCGGCCTCATTCTCATCGATCCGGATCACTTCCTGCAGGTTGCCCAACTTGAATTTCACGGGCAAGCCCATGGCAAATTCCACAAGGTCATTGTCCATAAAGGGGACCCGGGTTTCCAAAGAGTGGGCCATGGAGAGCTTGTCCTCTACCACAAAGAGGCCGTGTAGAAAGGTTTTGGCTTCAAAATAAAGCGACCGGTTGATATACTCCTCGGGTGAGGTGGGGGCACCGTCCCGATTCTGGAAAATCGCTGTAAAAATATCACGGGTCAAGACATGTTTGACCTTGTCCCAGATGGGCGCGAATACGCGCTCAATATCTTTGTTGGGAATTAGCCGTTGCCAGAAGAGGTAGTATTTGTCGATATAGTCCACAAAATCCCGGTTCACCACGGCCCTGTAGTAGCGCCAGGGATATCCGCCAAAGAGTTCGTCTCCGCCGCCGCCGCTTAGGCAGACTTTGACGAAATTTCCCGCCAGTTTGGCAGCATAAAAATTAGGATAGCTCTGACCGACCCTCGGTTCTTCCAGGTGCCAGGCAAATCTGGGTAGGCATCGTTCCATATCGCCCGACTTGAGGACCATTTCGTAGTGTTCGGTCTTGTATAAGTAAGACAGATATTCTGAAGTGGCCCGCTCGTCAAATCCCAGTTCGATACCCGAGGCGCTGTGAAGATCAAATCCGATCGTAAACGTCTTGAGGTCCGGATTGTGTCTGGCCGCAATGCAGGATATGGAACCACTGTCCATGCCTCCGCTCAAGTAACTCCCCACCTCCACGTCGCTGACCAGTTGCCGTTCCACGGCCTGAACAAAGAGACAGTTGAGTTCTTCCAGATATTCTCGTTCATCTTTGACCTTCGGGGGTTCGTGGAAATGATAGTCCCAGTATTGTTTAAAGCTGAAAGCGTCAAGTTCAAAGCTCAAAGGGTTCGGGGCGCTGGATAGGGCGGGGATGTCGATGGTCAGGTACGTTGCTGGGGAGAGGAGTTTGACGTCTTTGTAGAACGTGCGGTCGGTGAAGATGTTTTGGAACGTGAAATATTCCAGAAGGGCCTCATAGTCGATGTCGATGTGGTAATCGGTGTACTGGAGGATGGATTTCACCTCGCTGGCGAAGGCAAGGGTGGACCTGCCTCCGTCACCCTGGATTAGGGCATAGTACAAAGGTTTGATGCCATAACGGTCTCGGCCCAGGTAGAATTTCTTGGTAAAGTTGTCGTAAAGGGCAAAAGCGAACATGCCGTTAAAGCGCTCGACACACTGGATACCCCACTGGATGTAGGCGTAGAGGAGCACCTCAGTGTCCGTGCCTGTGCGAAACCGGTGGCCTGCCTGCTTCAAGTCCGCCCTTAACTCCTTGAAGTTGTATATTTCGCCGTTGTACACCAGCCAGATATTCTTGGTCAAATCGCTCATAGGCTGATGCCCGGCCGAGGTCACGTCCAAGATGGCCAGGCGACGATGTCCCATGAAAAGATCCCAGTCGTGGGAGTTCAGTTCCGCCTGAGCTGCTCTGGAATCAATAGAGGGCAATAGTTCCGAGATATGCCTGAACTGATCGTCGGTGAAATACAGCTCAAAGGCTATATTGCGGGTATGTCTGCAGCCGGTATGTAAAAACAGGTATCCTGCATCGTCCGGCCCTCGATGGGCCAGGATGTCAGTCATGGGTTTGGCACAGGCGGTGTTGATGCCTTTATGGTTGAGGGCTAAAGCGCCGGTGATGCCGCACATGGGATTTGGTTATCAGTTGTTAGGGTTTGGAGCGCTTCGCGAGTATTTGGTTATCGGGCATGGGGATTGCGCATCAGTTACCGGGGATGGGTTTGACTGGTTATAATAGGTTGAAAGATCTTAGAATTTCTGCTAATTTTGGCTCTACATTGCTGTATTCTTTTAAGACTCTTAAAAGTCTTTCTTCCTTGTCCTCAAGCTCTCTGCTTTTCCGGATTACCGGCTCAAGAGCTGTTCTTCTATCCCAGATCACAAAACCTATCAAAATGCCCATACCGCCGAACAAGATCCCGAAACCCCATAGCAAAAAGGTCTTCAAATCATCCAGTTGCCTTTGCAGACTGGCCTGACCCTCAGCAACCTTTACCTCTAACCTTATCAATCGATTTCTATCTCCCTGTGAAAATCCCTCACAAAGAGCATATTGCGGGACAGCCAGCAGAAGGCACAGCAAGAAAACTACCGAATATTTGACCATGGTCGAACCTCCTTGGTGGGTTTTTCTTTTTTTAAGGAGCCCTCACAATGAAGCGATTTTAAAGGAAGTTTTTCAGAGAATCAACCACAATCTCTTGCTCTGATCCAGCCAATTCGTGGTAAAGGGGCAGGGTCAGGCAATGATCGAATGCATATTGGCTGCCGCTCATGTCTCCTTGGATGCGGCAGAATTCGCTGGGGGCGAAGGCGGGGTGCAGGTGAAGGGCGTAGGTGCCGATCTGGACCTCGATACCCTTTTCCCGCATGCCCTGGAGTATTTCGTCGCGGTTTTTCACGTAGATGCAGAAGGACTGAAAAGAGTGCTCCCCGCCGGGCGTTCCCGATGGGATGACGACATCGCTGCATCCGTCCAGGAGAGCCATGTAGTTTCGGGCCAGGGACCTTCGCCGGGCAAGGAGTTCATCTATCTTTTCCATTTGACCAAGACCCACCGCGGCCAGGATATTGCTGAGCTTGTAGTTGGTCCCGATGCGGACGAAGTCGGTGCCCTCGCGCGAACCGTTTTTGCCCATACCAAAATGTTTGTAGGATTCCATCCATGCAGCCCATTCTTCGTTATTCGTGGTGATGACCCCCCCTTCTCCGGTGGTAATGAATTTGCGGGGGTGAAGGCTGAACACGGAGATATCGGCCTGGTTCCCCACCTTAAGCCCTTTGTATTCAGCTCCGATAGAGCACGCCGCGTCTTCCACGATATAGATGCTGAATTTCTCACGAATTTCACAGAGCCGGTCATAGTTCAGAGGGTTCCCAAAGCCTGAAACCGGGATGATGGCCCTGGTCTTATCCGTAATGCAGGCTTCTACCCTGTCATAATCAATCAGCATGGTGTGTTTGGAGACATCCACAATAACAATTTTAGCGCCAACAATCGCCGCCACATCGGCGGTTGCCGGATAGGTATAATCAGGGATAATCACCTCGTCCCCAGGCCCAATGCCCAGCACTCGCAGGGCCATTTCCAGGCCCGTAGTGCAGGAGGTCACCGCAATGGCATGTTTGCAGCCGATGAAGGCGCGAAAAGCCTCTTCAAACTGTTTGGTGACGGCCCCTTCGGTCAGATAGCCGCTGTCCAGAACTTGGCAGACCTTGTCCTTTATTCGTTGGTCCATGTAGGGTTTGATAAGGGGGATTTTCATGGTTTCACCTGTTATCAGTTAGTGGTAATTGGTAATTGGGGACTAGTGTCATGTCAACAAGATAAAGTAGGGTAAAGGTGTTTGAGCTTGATTCTGGCTTCAGCAGTTGTGAAGCGCCAGTCGATCTTGGCTTCTGAATTATTCCGCCGTTTTTCCCAGGCAGCTACTTCAGTGGTTAGAGTTGCTTTATCGGGGATGCGGCGGTCAAGACACTGGCGAGACAAAACGCCCAGTTCGATTTCCGCCATATTGAGCCAGCTGCCGTGCTTCGGCGTATAATGAATCTGAACTCTGTCAAGAAGCCGCCGCGCTTCGTCAGGCTGAAAAACCTCATATAGAGATGCACCAGTATGGGTATTGAGATTGTCCATAACAAGGGTTACTTTTTTGGCGGTGGGGTAGTGCACGTCCAAAAGCTGTTTGATCTGTATTGCCCAATCCGCCTTTGTACGTCGCTCCGTAACCGATACGTGGCGTTTGCCAGCCAGAGGCTCAAAAAACATAAACAGATTGCATACACCATTGCGTTCATACTCGTAATCATAGCGTGCTGGACGTCCTGGTGCAGCTGGAACAGGACACCGGGTCTCTTTGATCAGTTGTTTGCTCGTTTCGTCCATACAAACCAAGGGCTCATCAGGCTCGAAGTCCCTTTTGTAAACCGTGAGAACATCTTCCATAGCGCAGACAAAGGCAGCACTTACTTTGGACTGAATGCACCATTGATGGTGCAACCATGGTTTCAACGCGTTTTTTTTAAAGCCCGTCTCACGGCCTCATGGGTGATGCTCTCAACATATCCGAGCTCTACCATCCTGCCGGCGAGCAATCGCAGACTCCACCGCGTATATCCCTTTGGCGCCTCGCTACAGGCCAAAGCAATCAAGTGGGCCTCCGCATCACCATCGAGTTTCTTACGAGAGACCTTCTGGACATATTTTCGGCGACGCAACACCGCTTCCAGACTTTCCTCTACCAGCTGCTTACGCACCCGCTCAACGGTCTGGATGGTAACGTCCAGTGCCTCGGCGATTTTCTCATCGGCCCAGCCAGGGCCACCTTCGGAAATATCGGCCTTCAAAAGGATGCGTGCCCTTGTAAACATCCTGGCAGGCCCTTTCCCGGATGACACCATGGTCCTGAGTGATTCTCGCACCTCTACAGAAAGACGTACAATGTATTTTTTCATTGACTTCCTCCGAGGTTATGCGTCCATCACTGTCACAAACAAATGTGGCACAAAACATGGCGAAAGTCAAGCTAATTACCCAATAATATTATGTTGACATGACACTATATATTTTTAATCACTTACACTCTTACCCCTCAAAATCCCCTTTTCATCATCTCTCCAAAGGAAACAAACCCCGATATTCTTATCAGAGTCTCTACTATATCTTCTATTCAATTCTTCCTTGACCATAGGATTAAAGGCATTCCATTCCCCTATTGTAATGTATACATACATGTAGGAACCATTAAGCAGTTCACTCAAACCATCATCGCAGGCAGAATAACTAAACTGGGAAACACTTAGGTCACAGTCGAAATAGAGGTTAAACATCCATCGTGACGAAAATATATCACGGCTAAGAATTCTATATTTATCAAAAATACCTTTAGAAATAAACACTCTCGCATTTTCAGAACAGATGATTCTATCCGAGAAAGCTGCAAGAGGGGCAAAACGCTTTTCACTTTTAGAAGCATAACTAGGGCGTCGCAAAGATTTTACATTACTATATACTGGATAGGCTGTCATCAATAACATGCACACAAGAGCAACGGTCTGAATAATAAACCCCCATTTGTTTACAAAAATCACAAGAACAAACAATAGTGAAAGTACAATTGGAAGCATAATAGCATTTTGGAACAAAGGTAGGTCCCACCCGTATTTATCAACATGACTCCCGATAAATGAATAGAATACCACAACAGCAGCTAAGACTCCGAAAAACGAAAGAGTCTGTTTGCTAAAGCCATCAGTTCCCCCATATGCTTCCCTAACGAATACCTGAGAACCCAGAACAGCAATTATTGGCAGTGCTGGGAGATAAAAGCGTGGGAAAATACTCCCCCTGAGCTCAATCATAACAAAAGTCAAAAACATTAACAGCCCTACAGGCAGTAACCACACAACCTTTTCAGAATTTCTATAATTTGAATCTCGAGCCTTAATCGCGCTGATAATAAAAAGAAAGAAAGGCCCGGGCATACAATTCATAATGCGAGAATACCAATTATCCCCTCTACGAGCAAAATCACCAAAATTTGCGTTCAGGAGTTCTTCTACCAAAGCTGGTCGCAGACCAAAAAACGCATCATCCAAAAGCGCTCTATCGAGTCCCATCAAAATAAGCGCGCCAATCAGCACGCCTGTCACAACAGAACCCCCATTTCCCACAAACTGTCTCAGATTAAAAGTATCACTTTCATCAAAACCTAACCCAGCGATAAGAATACATAGTACAATACCCGTTTCTTTTGATTTGAAAGCCAGAAAAGAAACGACACCTAATAACCCCAATATAAAGCGAGGCCATCGTCGGAAGCGATGGTAGGCAAGATAAAGTGTCACACCAAAAGACACCATCATCATAACCGTAAAATCTGGATAGGTAACACCAACCCAAGGCACATAGAACTGTACTGAAAAAAATATTAATATAGACCCTAATCCATTCAAATAATTGCAGTTTCTACACATCAATCTGGCATTCACATATATTAGGGCGGTAGTTACAGAAAACAAAAATGACCAGAATAATTTAGCGCCTTCAAAAGCATTACCTGCAATCGCAAAGAAAATCTTTTGAAAATAGATGTGAAAATAGCGGTTTAGAATTTTTGCGAAAGGCTCCGGATTCAAAGATTCATGCATATACCACAATTCGTCCCAAGAAATAGGACCACTCGAATAAACATAGGTGAACCGCCATACACTGAAGAATAAAATAATCAAAACCACCCATTCAACAACGGTGATAATCTCAATTTTCAAATTATGCTTTTCAAAAAGGATATTGTGAGTTTCTGTCATCCGCTTTCATTGATCCTTACATTGACCGATGCTCATGATGGGCCGCAGCTATTCCAAACATCTGCTTCCTTTTTGACAACACCTTCCCATAAAGAGATCACCATGCATAGAATCACAAATCTTCTCGCTTATAACGGGAAAAAGAAGCAGGATCTTCTTGCTTCTCAAGTCTCAAAGCCGATATCTGGTCGCATACCAGTCCAATAAGAAAACTTAGCAAACCTATGAATATGACCAGGAGACTACCAACTGAAAGGCCAGGCATACCTCCATGTATGTACATTTTGTAAGCTCCGTAAGTACCACCCAATAGGGTAAAAAACGCACTTAATGGAAAAAAAAAGCGCATCGGGTTAAATAGGAGAAGAATTCTTAGAATGAGCATTATCGTTGTAGGGCCGTCCTTCCATTGCTTAACCTTACTCTTTCCTTTCCTAAGTTTTGGTACAATGTCAATATATTTGACAGAATACTTCCGAGACATAAATATCATAGTAGTTGTAGTCGACGCTGAAAAACCATCGGGGAGCAAATGCAAATATCTCATAATTACATCTCGCCGGAGTAGGCGAAGACCGGAATTCAGATCGGCAATATGAGTTTCCACCAAACAATTAGCCAGCAGGTATAAAATTAGTCTTCCAGGGGCACGAATCACATTTCGGAAGGCCGCCTTCCCACGTGATCCTACTACCATATCGCTATCTTCCAGAACCTGATAAAGTCTTAGAATGTCATCAGGATCATGTTGTCCATCTGCATCAAAGAAACAGACAAGATCACAAGATGCCTCTATAATTCCCGTCTTTATCGCCGCACCATACCCGAAGTTGCGTTTATGACTAATTAGTAAGACATCTTTGGTTCCCGATACGATTTCGGCGGTGCGGTCGGTCGAGCCATCATTAACAACAATAATTTCTGCATGACCGCGATATCGAGATAGAAGGCCGCTCAACACTGAACTTATAGAGGCTTCTTCATTGAAGGTAGGGACAATAATAGTAAGCATTGGTTGGGGCTTAAGGCCTTTCATTTCAAGCATTTCTGATGGACTCAGCTACAAATAAGTACCACAGCAATTTTTTATGTTTGCCTACTATCGACTTTCTATTGGATAGGCACATATCAATTTCGACCCTCACTGAATTTCTGACTCAGCAAACCGTAACCTAATCCCAGAGCAGTTCTGGCAATTAGCAAAAATTCATGGATAGATCCTATACTTCGAGCCGTACGTAAAAGTCTCCTGGGATGCAGGTAATACTCCAGATGGGCTCTATCCACAATGGCCTTTACCTTTCGAGCAGAAATTCCGTCTGCCAAGTCGAATGGGGGGACTCCAGTGGTCAGAAACCGTGCCCAACCATTTACCTCTCGTGGCCTGTGTTCGGTTTCGTTATAGAGAGGGCAGCCGGGAAACGGCACAAAGGGATTAAAAGTCACCCGAAAAGCATCAAGGCTTTTCCCAAAAGAGATGGTCCGGCGAATTTCGCCCACTGTTTCAAAGGGGAACCCTACCACGAAAGACGCATAGGATTGAATCCCGAGCGCCTTACATATGCCGACAGCCTTTCTGGCATCGCGGATACTAATTCTCTTGCCTATTTTTTTGAGCGTTTCTGGAACGCCCGATTCAATACCAAAAATCACTAATCGACAACCGGCCTCTCTGAGCACTGCCGCCAACTCGACATCAAAAACATCGACCCGAGAAAAACACCCAAAGTTAATTTCGAGGCGTTCCTTGATAATCCGACGGCACAACGACTTAGCCCTCTTTTTCGCCACTGTAAACGTGTCGTCTTGAAAAAAAACGTAGCCAACATGATACTCATCAATTAGAAGTTTAAGTTCCTCAATTACGGACTCTTCGGTGCGAAATCTGTATTTTTTGCCCACCGTCAGGTGGGCAGAACAAAAGGCGCACCCAAAAGGGCATCCTCTGCTGGTAATCATGGAAGCACTGGTGCCGCCGCCAGCGGTGACGTGGGTAGAAAGCGAAAAAGACTGAAAGTCCACCAAGTGACGAGCGGGCAAAGGAAAGCTATCAATATTGTCCTGAAACGGCCGGGGAGGGTTGACGATGATCTCCCCCGGAACTGTCCGCCAAATAAGGCCTCGAACGTCTTGGAAACCCCGTGCCCCGTCTCCCAGAGCCGTCGCCAATTCAAGAGAGGTGACCTCTCCTTCCCCAATGCAGACATAATCAAATTCAGGATTCTCAGACAGAACAGACGGTCCCATTGCACTAACATGGGGACCTCCGATCGCCACAGGCGTCTGAGGTGAGTGATACTTCACAATCCCTGCAAGCCGAACTGCCTCAGGAAAGGCACTGGTCATAGCAGATATGCCGACGAAGAGATACGCTTGCCTCGCCAGTAATGCTTTCAGCTCTCTTGATACCGACCTATTCTTTGTCTCTACCAGAAGCTCAACATCGTATCCATGCTGCTCCAGATAGGAGGCTATGTACCCGATGCCAAGGGGAAAATAATAACCGACACCCCTCTTGCTTTTCCCATAAAGGTCCCGAAAAGGGGAGCTCACCAGGAGAATTCGCTTTTCTTTATCCATGTATCTCATTGTCAGCCCGCGTTGGCAAAAAAACGCTTCGGAGAAACCCAAAGCTGTCAGAAATAAAAGGCTTCCAGCCGCTGATTTTCAAATTCTTAAAGATAGTTTTTGGCCGAAGATAGAATCTGAGGAAACCCGATCGCTGCAGTCTAACAAGACGACTAGGAGATAAATCATTAACAGCTACGGATGCTCTACCAAACCGTTGCAGCCTTTCTGAACTATCAGTATTGCCAATAAATCTTGATCCGCCTTCGCCTCTCAAAACCATTTCGCGGACTTTTGTTCCCGGATAGGGCTGCAGTATATTTACGACTACCTGATCTAACCCTTTAATCTTGGTTATGAAGTTAAATGTGTCTTCGATAGTCTGCCGAGTTTCGTATGGATAACCGATAATAACCGAGCCTCTGGTCACAATCCCCGCCTGACTGACCAGGTTCAATGCCTCTGAAATCTGTTCCAGTCTTTCTCCCTTCTGAATAATTTTCAAAATATCCGGATTTCCACTTTCAATGCCAATGGACATCCTTACAAGACCAGCTTCCTTCATAACATAGACCAATTCCTTGTCTAAAAGATCTGCTCGACTAAGACCCTCCCAGGTAAACTTCAATTCATGCTCTCGAATTCCTTCACACAGCGCAATAATCCTCTTGCGATTCAGCGTCAGACAGTCGTCGTTAAAGGCGACATGCCCAATACCAAGACGTTTTACCACGTCATCGAGTTCTTCCAAAACATTCTCTACTGATCTGAGTCTCACCCTAGTGCCACCGTAGATGTTTTTCGCCGCACAGTAGACACAGGAAAAAGGACATCCGCGAGAAGACATCATTGCCGCTGTTGTCGTGTAACCGCGGAATGGAACTGATCGACAGTAAAGTACGTTTCTTAATAGTTGTCTCTGTGGAAAGGGATAGCGATCGATATTCAGCTCCACAGGCCGATAACTATTCTGAATCACATCATCGTCCTGCCAATAGACCAAGCCTGCGATATTTGCAAACCCTGTAGAGTTTCCTTCTTCAATAGCGGAAGCCAGTTCGACGATCAGATCTTCTCCATCTCCGATACATCCAAAATCAAAAACGGGCGCGTCCCTCAAAACCTGAGAGCCAAAAATATTTAGGTGTGTACCACCGATTACGATACGGACATCTGGAAATTTCGTTTTTATCAATACAGAAAGACGTTCTGCCAACTCGAAATCAACTGAAGTACATGAAAGCCCAATTAGATCTGGACTAAATTCCATTATCCTATACATGAGTTGCCTAACCGAAAGCCCCTCCGCCTCTCCATCGATAATTCGTACATTTTGCCCCGCCTTGACAAGTGCGCCGCCCAAATAGGCCAGACTCAGTGGGGGATTGAGAAACCCCCTTCTGTATAAGTGACGATAAGAGTTATAAATCTCTCCAAACGGCGGTACAATCAGAAGAATGTTCATGATAGAATATTGATTTTACCCTTATCAACTGCTAAACTGTGACAAAGATCTTCTTATCTTTTGGTTATTACTTTGTACATGTTAGTTGCCAGCCTGTGAGATAAAGAATGGAAATCAACTCCCAAGAATCTATCACAATGATAGATCCGAAGAAAAACGTATGCAATAAGGATAATAAACTTCTTGGGAAGCCAAAGAAGTCTCTTGTGAACAAATTCAGCAGCTGTTTCAGCGCAACACTTAAGGTGCTTCTTAACCAGAGTCTTGGTAGGGAAACTCGTCATATTCAGAATTAAATCTAAAAACTGATCGTGATCTGTAATAGACTCCAAATAGTCACTTTCATCTTTTATTAGGTGCCTCGCTTCTTCATAAAGAGCGGTATTCGGGTAAGCAGTTGCAAAGGCTGGCCAATAAACTAAGTCATGTCGAATGCAAAATTTCTTGGAATCGTTTAAGCTCTCGTCCGTTTCCCATGGGAGCCCGGCGATGAAACCACCCTTGACACCAATACCATGTTCTTTGATCAATTCTACGGCTTTCGATATTTGGTCAACCGTAATCTTTTTATTCATCTTTTCCAGGAGATCATTGTTTGCCGATTCTATCCCTATCATGATTTGTCTACAACCGCCTTCCTTCATGGCAATGACAAGGTCCTCATCCAAAAGATCCGCTCTGGTATGAATTAACCAAGTGATCTTGAACTCAAGCATCCTCTTGCAAAACTCATATACTTTTTCCTTCCTTGCCGTAAAAACCTCAGATGCAAAAATAATATCATTGACTGCGTACCTATCAATTAGAAATGCAATCTCTTGAATCACCTTATCAACAGAACGTACTCTATATGGGCCAATGCGCAGGGAGTTTATGCAGTAAACACAGCTATACGGACAACTCCGGGACCAAGTAATCTCTAAACTCCTTTTGCCCTTTTCACCGGCGTGATATCCATTAATATATCGGTCTACCTCAAATAGGTCACGATCAATAATAGGCAGACTGTTTATGTCTTGGATGTAACCATCACCTGGATGGTCAACCAATCTGGCACCGTCCCGCGAAATGACCCCGGGACTTTCGGGAAATGGTTTACCACTAAGAAGCGCTTCCATTATCGGTATAATTAAGTCTTCACCTTCTCCTCTGACAATAACATCAATCTCATCATGTCCTGAGAAATATCCTTCAGCTCCATAAATCATTGAACCGCCTACAATAATCTTAGTATCTGGTTTTCGAGCCTTGATTGCTTTGGATATTGATATGATATGAGCTCCTTGTGAGATAAAACCAGTCAGTGCTATAATAGGAATTGACAGTTCCTTGACAAGGTCTGCCACATAAGCAGGATTTGTTCCCATAATGTTCATATCATGCAACATGACCTCAAATCCCGCCCTTTTCAAGACTGTTCCTATATACCCCAACCCCATAGGCATATATACGAGTGATCTCTTCCTACGGAACGGCGGATTAACCAACAAAACCTCCGGTACCGTTGCCATTGGCTTTTCCTAAGACTCCTTCCTCATTATGGCCCAATAATAGCCGGGTACCGGGACCAATAAACACCAGGATTCCATATTCTCAGCCATACCTACGCTTGAGCTGTCAAAAGAAAAAACGGGACCAACACTCTTGCGTAAGCAAACTCTGATATATCTCATTATCTTTTCAAATTCAAAATACCGCCGTGCGCCAATAAAGGTGGGTGACGAAAACCCAGACAATTGTGCGAGGTGCCGAATGGAACCTTTGCTGTGGATATAGAGGCTGTGGCAGTCCCTCCAAAATTTCACCCTATTGAAAAACAGTCTGTTAAAAGACCTGTTATCCAGAAAGCTCATAATAAAAACTCCACCGGACCGTAGACTCTTGCATATTTTCACAAAGGCACCAACGGGATTTAGAAATATGTTGTCTGCATCCCACAATGTTATCAAATCAAAGCCCTCTTCTGGTAACCGATGATACTCAAAATCCCCGTGCACAATATTTATCCCATAATGATCTCGGCCATAGTGGGCCATGTCTAGACTCATTTCAATACCCAATGTTTCAAAACCTTCTTCCTCGGCTGCCTTTAAAAACAGCCCGTCTCCACATGCTATATCTAACACCGCTCTTAAATGCACAAATCTTTTTGAAATCCGCTTGACCTTGTAACGTTCGTTTTTGATCCGGAATCTATTTTCGGCGATGTAATCCTCATAACCGGCAATATGGAGCGAATGGTCCATAATTTCTCTTCCCTTCCAGAAATTGATCGAACCATATATTTTGGAAAGGCTCTCGCGACTCAACCTCGGGTTTTGATAAGCCCCTCCGCACTGAGCGCATTGCCGCCATGAAAATACTGCGCCAAACTTTTCTTTCTCGTACAACAATTCGCTTACGCTGCTTTTACAAATTGGGCATACTGATATCCCTTCAAATTGAAAATCGTTTGAATTCAATGGACGCATGATATTCACAAAGCTTTATCCCCCCAAAAATACAACTGCCGTTACAACTCACAATCAAGGCGGCTCATACCATTAAATATCATTTTTAGTGTTCTTCCACAGGTAGCGTCGGGCCGATTCCATTCTTGATCGAAATTCGAAGACCATTTGCTTAATAAATCGAGTTAAATGGTATCTGCCCCTGAAGTTCTTCGGGTGAAAACATCGAAAGAGCCTTGGTAAGACAACAGCAAAATAATAATTTTTGATGTTGAGTCTTTTATAAAGCCCGCTCGATATTAACCAATTCACGACCGATTTCGGCAGAAACCCTAACCAGTTTAATATGAATCCTATTCCGCGAAATTGGTCTGGGTTTTCTGAATCGCCATCCATAACTAAAAATGATTTCTTTACCCTATACCCTTCGTTGAGCTTTACTATGTCGCCTTCGGTTATAAGGCCTCTTTCTTTTGCGATTTGCAGAATTGCGGTTTTAGGGTAATAACAGAGCCAATAAACGCTTATTGTCCATGGTCTATACTTGTTATAAAAAAGCACACTTTCTTCCTCTATCTCTAAAGTATCACCTGGGATGCCGAGCATATGGTCCACAGTCACAAGGATTTTCCATTTTTTCAAGGTCTGTAAAGCTTCGCCTATCCGCTTTCTACTTCCCTTTCTATTTATGACATTCTTACATATTTGATCTGATAGTGACTGCACACCAACGTTCACGTGAACACAATTCGCTCTTTTTAATGCTTCAACAACTTCCCCGTTTACAAAAAGAGGATGTGTAGAGCATGAAAAAGGAAGGGCTACCATACGCCTATATTCCTCTAAAAATGGCAAAAGCCACCCGGGATCAGACGTAAAACAATCATCAATAAAGAAAATACTTTTTGGAAAAAACCTGTCCTTCGCAACCAAAAGCTCTGCCACCACATTATCGATGGCGCGCCGACGCATATGTCCAGGATGCTTTTTATCAAAGAAAAATGAATTAAAGCAATAGGCACATCTGAATGGACACCCGCGGCTCGTCATGACTTGGTATTCGGTAGCTATTTCAGGCAGCCACCTGTAAACCATGTCCTTATGAGGAATTGGCAATAAATTCAAGTCAGGCCACGCCGGAAGGCGGAACTTCCCTATAATTTCACCATTGAATTTGAACACAAAACCTGGAACTGCATGATGAGGCAAGCAAAAATTATCACCACAAAGAGACCCTGCTTCCAAAAAGCGACAGAGAGATTCTTCGGACTCTCCCAAACCAACGCAATCAACACACCGATGCTTAATTACCGTTTCCGGCACAGCCGTAGTGTGAACTCCCCCGAAAATGGTAACAACCTCGGGGCGTATACGTTTCACCTCTCGTGCGCATTCAAGTTGATTACGAAAATTATCCGTCACACAAGAAAAGGCGACCACATGAGGGTCACTCCTCAAAATATCACGGGCAAGTTGCTCAAAATCGGGCTGCCTTTTCTGGTTGAATATAATATCCTGGCTCTTGTAAAAGTAGTAATCAACACAGTGGCCTTCATCAAGACACGCAGCGATCAGGTATTCTGTGCCAAGATTCTCAAAGTCTGGATAGACGAAGGATATATTCATTGCGGTCATTTTCCTTACAGAATGGGTAGGACTGGTGCACAACCAAGAGTCCTGAAAACTGCACATCGGTTATTTCCAAAATAATTCTCTGTGCCCCTAAAATTACCGCTAAACTCATTTTCGTCTCTAACGTACCAAGAGGTTATTTGCCGATCCAAACGGCATGTTCTAAGAAAAAGCATTGTCAGTCAACCTATCACTTCCCAACCTCCTTTAGTCCCTCAAGTCTATAAATGTTTTCCACCATACCAACAAAACAAGAAGGCTCCAGATTTGATAACCAAAATCTCTTTTCCCTTTCAGATGCTGGCCTATTACCCAGGACACAGGGCCTGGATCAAAAATACCAGTCCTCCTCAGGGCCTGAGGAGACAGAGTATCGAGCATAAATTCACGAAGTGATCCTTTAAGCCATATATTAATGGGGACATTAAATCCAAGTTTTCTTTTCCTCAAAATACTCCGAGGCAGTCTCCCTCGCATAACTGATCGCAAGGCAAATTTCCTTTGAAAAAACCAGTGCAATTTAAGCCTCTCAGGCATACCTGCGACAAATTCAACAAGTTTGTGGTCAAGAAATGGGACACGTACTTCCAATGAATGTGCCATGCTGGCCCTGTCGACCTTCACTAGCATATCATTGGGAAGATAAAACTTTGTATCAGCTTCAAGCATCGCATTAAGAGGGGTGTTTGCTGGTTTGCCAAAAAAAGGGCTTATAACATCAAATGTTTTGTATGCGCCTACTTCTTCTCGAAAAGAAGGCGCGTATAGCATGCTCTTCTCATTCTCGTCGAAGATAATCCGCCAATAATAATGTGCTTCTTGCCAAGGATATTCGGCTCCTCTCACAAACGCCTTAAGCTTATAATCAGGGCTCACCCCGCCCATTGATATTGGCAGAGATTCAACGATTTTTCTGATAAGTGACGTCCTTATGAATCCCGGAATAAACCGGTAAATAGATCGTAAGTAGTAAGCCAAGTAGGTCTCATAGCCAGCCAGTATCTCGTCCGCACCGTCTCCAGATAGGACCATTTTTACTTCCTCACTTGCCATTCTGGCGAGAAGATACATTGGGATGATGGAAGAATCCGCCGTCGGCTCTTCTGAATGCCAGACCATCTTTTTGATAAAAGCTTCGTCTATCGTTGACTTCACAATCTGACAAGAGTGGATAGTTCCGAGGTTTTTCGCAACGAGTTCAGCGTCGGAAAGTTCGTCAAATAATTTTTCTTCAAAACCCACAGAAAACGTTTTGACACGCGTTTTCATAATTTGGCTCATATAATGAACGACACTACTTGAATCCAATCCTCCACTTAGGAATGCCCCGAAAGGTACATCACCTACGAGCATGGACTTGACAGATTGATAAAGCCGATGGTCAAATTCTTCAAGCCACAAGCCCTGATTCCAGCTGTTATCTTTACTTTCCTCAAAAGTCACATCCCAATATCTTTTCACATTGCAGCCCCCTTTTTCTGCCTGCAAATAATGCCCCGGCAAAATCTGAAAGATATTCTTAAATAAAGTTAAAGGGGCGGTTACATAATTCAGTGAAAGGTAATTGTGAAGGCACTTTTTATCCATTTCACGGGGAACGTCAGGATCAACCAGTATCGCCTTTATTTCTGAGGAGAATAATAGGCGATTTTTCCCTGTGTAGTAGAACAATGGTTTAATGCCTAACCTATCCCTTACGAGAAACATTTTCTTAGCTCTGCAATCATAAAGTACAAAAGCGAACATCCCATGAAAACGTTCAATACATCTGATTCCCCACTCTTCGTAACTGTGTACAATAACTTCAGAATCTGATCTTGATCTAAAAAAATGTCCTTTGGATTTAAGTTCTGAAGTAAGCTTCTTGTAATTGTAAATTTCACCATTGCAACTGACCCAAACAGTTTTATCTTCGTTTGACATGGGCTGTTTTCCATTTTCGGATAGGTCAATTATCTTAAGCCGTCTGTGCCCGATTCCAACATCATTTCCTATATAAAAGCCTTCACCGTCAGGCCCTCGGTGCTTAAGAAGTGCGGTCATTTCCCTAAGAAGCTCAGGGTCAACTCTATCACCATTGAATTGGAATATACCTGCAATGCCGCACACTTAGAGATCCAACTCGCGAATTTGTGAGCCAATTTAAGAACTCGAACCGGGCCAAATTCCAGGCCTTACCGGCTTTCCAATAAGTCGATCAACCCACTTCTGACAGTCTTTGTGCGGCTCGGGGACCCAGGTATCCATCCCCAACCCGCTCAGTCGCCACCCCGCAAACCAACCCATCCATCCCTTTAACCAACTTCATCTTGACTCCGTTACATACCTTGTAATAATCCTATCAAAAATCAAGCGATTTTTTTGGATTCGATTCATTTTATTCTTGACATACCTACATGGATATGGTAAACACTGCTCACACAGAAAGGAACCGCTATGGATGTCAACACATGGGCCAAGCTTCAAGAATCACTCCTTAAATCACAGCTTAAAGTTATACACGAATTCTTGAGACAGGGAGAAGAACCCAAGTTTAAGCCACGAGGTAGAAGTAAGTCCCAAATGAGCATCATATACGACATACTCCTGTCCGCAGAAAAACCCCTTCACGTTACCGAAATCATCTCCAGGGTTAAACAAGGTTCTAATCTGGATTTGGAGCGGGAGAGCATTGTTTCCGCCATTACCAAAAAAATGAAAAGTGGCCGGATGTTTAAGCGGGTCGCACCCAACACCTTCACCATATTGGATAAACCGTCGGACAATACCTCATAACGCCTTGATCCGAGGGACGGTAGATTGAGAAACCTGGCACCCTTCGCCATCGGAAATGTCGTCAAAAAACTCAATCGCATCCATGTCCGCATTCGCGACAAATACAACCGTCCCTTCCCAAAACCAGAAATCTTCTGGCTATCCAAGTATACCTACCAGCAACGATATATCAGAATCCATCCCGATGGCCGGATCGTCGGCGGTCTCTCCCGTTTCGTGACTTCCCTGGTCGATTTCTCGTTTGTAAGGTCCATCGTTACCCACAAATATTGTCTCACCGGCTTCGCCTATGACCCCGTCAGTCTGTTTCTGTTAGAGTTGTTTCGGTATCTTGAAAAATATCCCAGCATGAAGGATTTCGTGGAAGTCGTTCGCGACAGGGATAAGGGAAGGCATTATCGACTCTATGCCAGCATCCAATATCCCCATCTCCCTTGTGAGGCAACATTCACTCTCCGAGGCGTAGGCTCTACGAGCCAGAGGCCAGACGATATCCAACGGCCCAAAGTGGAAGTCCTAACCCTTTCTTTAGATGAGGCCGATCCAGAAAAACCCAGCGTATTCAATCAAATTTTTGGGCTTGAAAACGAACTGCATCATGCCGGACTCGATCTTAACGTCAAAAGGGGTGTGATCGCCAAGATCAGTATGGGGGAGAGCAGTTCCTCAGATTCATTCTTTTTCAAATGCCCAAAGCTGCCTTCCGATAGGGAGGCACGGATAGGCGTTCGCCGGGATCCCCAAAACCCCAACCGGAAACAGAAGATCTTTGGCTTTAACGCCGTGATTGATACCTCTATTGAGATGGAGTTCGGATTGGAATTGCCGGTGGCATGCAGTACCCTTGCAGGGAATGCTCAGGAAGGCAAGCATTACATCCTGAACAGGGAACAAGTCCTTCACTATCACGGGAAGACTTCAAGGATAGATCTGGCTGACGCAAAGTACGATGAGCATGACAATTATGCCTTTTCCAGGTCCCATGGCGCCATTCTCTCCGAGGCGTAGGCTCGCCTCTACGAGCCGGAGGCCCCTAATCGATTACAATCTTCGAAGCGAAGCTATCACCGCAGCCGCCTTAAAGCAAAGAGGCTATGACCGCAATGGGTGGCCCTATGCTCCCTGTGGAGTCCTGACTCGCCCAAACGCGTTCGATTTCAATTGTCAAAGAGCAAGTTTTTCCTGCCGGAGGCAGTGTGTATCGTCAAGAGACCCGAAGGTCGTCGAATATGCAGAAAGCTGCCCCCACTGGATCAACTACCATGGCCTCCGGCTCGTAGAGCCTACGCCTCGGAGAGCTTCACCAGGCACATGTCTGTTGTCCACTTCCCGAGGCTCATCACTGAGGTTATTCCCTCCGGGGTGTAGGCCCACTACGGGCCGGAGGCACGGCACTGACAGGCATCAAAAGCTCAAGGCCCTCCGATCCGCTGCGGAGAGAACAAATTCCTCCGCAAAGGACGATTTCTGCATCCTCTCCAAGCCAAAGGTCCGAGGCATCAAACACGCCGGAATACTTTCGCAAATGGCTGTCATCGTCGTATTGCTCAAGAAAATTGCCCGGTTCATCGTTAACGTCACGTTGGCTTTTAGACAGGAGGTCGAAAACAACAAGTCACCACCCCAACCTGTCTTTATCCCTGGACCAAAGGTGCCACAATTTATCCTTAATCTCGTCCAGAGGGAGTAACGTCTCCCCATCTGCCCATCCCTCTAAAGGCTCCCTCGCAAATTACAGGGACAGAATTTTCCAAAAATCTCCTCATACCCAGTTTGCTCCCTCCCTAACCGTAATGCCCCTTGAATCTAAGCCACCGCCCGCAATCCTATCAATTCCCTTCCGCCCCAGATCGGCTCCCCACCCGTGATCACCGGCCGGAACTGCGCCCTCTTAAATCGGCTCACAGTATCGTATGCACATGATCCGGCTGAACATTGATCTCTTCCACCTCAACCAAATCTTTCTGCCGGGCCAACTGGTATACCTGCTGTTTCGCATACTCTCCTACCTGTCCATCAAATATCCGGTACCGGTACTTTGGACAAAACACAATATGATATTTGCATTCATATATCGTATGTGATAGTTTTTTGAAATCGCTCATGATGTACCTCCCTACTTCAATTCGAGTACCTTCCAGGGAGGTACATTATAACCTCTTCCGAATACTTAATACACCGGTGGAACCTATTCAGGGTACCACTACCCGAGGTAGTGGTTTAAGCCGATTAATCAATCCTACAATTTCCGCCGATACTTCATTCCGAACCAACGTCGATGTTTTCATGCGTAGTCCCTCCTTATTGACAGCATGAAAACATTCTAAACGGTATTTTAGCATTTGCCAAGTCCCTAAGATGGAATCTGATCTTTCTTATACTTTTTGAAAACCTTGTCGTAGGTTACATTGTTTACCAAACTGAAGTTCTGAAGGGCGCTTTAGACAAGGGTTTAATGACATAACACCCATCCCCCTTCCAGCTTTCATGTGTGAGCTTTCAGCTCCCACCCCTCCACTTAATCAGCTTCAGCAAACCCTCCCTCAGGCCGTCCCTATAGATGAACCCCAGATCCTCCTTGGCCTTATCTGGGCTTCCGATTCGGTTTTGCACGAGGCACCGAGCATCTTCAGCGCTGTAGGGTTTGTAGGTCACTTTAAGATTAGACTCTTTGAGGTGAAGGATCAGATTGCAGAGTTCGCGGATACTGGTCTGGACCCCGGTTCCCACATTGTAAAATTCGTCGATAACATCGGACTGAAGCGCAAGCACATTGCATCTGGCCGTATCCTGAACGGTGATAAAATCATAAGCCTGGCTTCCGTCCCCATTGATGACCGGCGCCTCGTTGGCGTCGATCTTGTTCAGCATGCTGGGGATCACCCCGGTGTATGCAGCGGTCTGATCCTGATGGGGACCATAGACGTTCATATAACGCAGTCCCACATAGCTCAGGCCGTACCGGTCGCTGAATGCGCGGCACATGGCTTCCCCGGCGATCTTCGTAGCGCCGTAGAAATTCCGGTTGTTGAAGGGGTGGGTTTCGGTCATGGGCACTTCCACCGCATCCCCATAGACTGATGCGGAGGAGGAATAGACCAGCCGCTTGATGTTGTTCTTGACGCAGGCCTCAAGGACATTAAATGTGCCCTCGATGTTCACATGGAAGGCGGTGCGGGGATAATCCTTGCAGTGAAGAAGCCACATGGCGGCCAGGTGCAAAACCCCATCCATCCCTTTCATGGCGTCGGCCAGAACATCCGTATCCCGAATGTCCCCGCCGTTCGGGTAAATCATGCAACGCCCGTCGGTGAGATAGTGGACGATATTGGTATATTTTCCTCTGGCGAAGTTATCGTAAATCACAACCTGTTTGACATCCGTCTTAAGCAATTCAGCCACCACATGGCTGCCAATGAATCCAGCGCCGCCTATAACAAGAATTCTGCTCCCGTCAATATCCATTCACTCCACTCCTTATCTGGTTGTTTAGAATCGCTTTTTCAATGTTTTCGAAACGCTAAAACAGTTTTAGACTTCAGCCTTTGACTTCCAAATTGCGGAAATACCATTCCGCAGATTTGTTCAATCCTTCCTGAACTGAAAAATGAGGATGGTAACCCAGGAGCTTCCTGGCTTTGTTTATGTCAGCCAAAGAGTGTCGCACATCACCCGGACGGAAATCCCGGAATTCTGGTTGTACCTTCGAGACAGAGGGCAATACTTCAGCGACTTTTGTTCGAATCATAGCAAATAGCTGATTTAAGGTGGTACGCTCGCCATAAGCGATATTATATACTCTATGGCCTGTATTTGAACCCGAAATGGCCGCCAGTATATTGGCCTGAACAGCATTGTCGATATAACAAAAATCCCGGCTTGTTTCCCCATCTCCATTGATAAACACCCTCTCACCCTTAATCAATCCCGAAAACCATTTAGGAATCACCGCCGCATATGCACCGTTGGGATCCTGCCGCGGACCAAACACATTGAAATATCTCAAACCAATGGTCTCAAGACCGTAAGCATTGGAAAATACATCTGCATAGAGTTCGTTGACCAGTTTGGTGACCGCATAGGGGGATAGGGGCCGGCCAATTTTGTCTTCAACTTTTGGAAGATCAGGGTGGCCTCCATAGGTAGAACTTGACGCCGCATAGACGAACCTTTTGACCTTTGCATCCCTTGAAGCCACCAGCATGTTCAAGAACCCTGTGACATTATTCTCGTTGGTATTGATCGGGTTTTCAATGGAGCGGGGCACTGAACCCAGTGCTGCCTGGTGGAGAATATAGTCGGTGTCCTTGCAGACATGCTGACAGGTTCCAATATCACGAATATCGCCTTGAATGAAATGGAATCTCTGCCATTGCTGAGGGGACACGAATCTCTGAACTTCATCAAGATTACGCTGATAGCCGGTGGAGAAATTGTCGAGGCCGGTTACCTTCTGGTTCATGTTAAGCAAAGTTTCAAGAAGATTGGAGCCGATAAAGCCCGCAACGCCGGTTATGAGCCAAGTTCTCTCGTTCTTAGAGAAAACAGCCCGGATTTCTTGGTATTTGGTCATTTATTTGGGTTTTTCATGCCAGCTTTGGGAAGGAAGAAGATCCTCAGTGTAAGTCATCATTCTATAATACACAAGGCCGGTCCATTCTCTAAGCCCTGCTGACAATCTGCGCCACTTTTCAACAAATGAACCGATGCCAAAGACTTCCTTCGGGCCGCTTGATCTGTAATCAACAGGATATGGCAAGACATCCCAGCCATGATGTCGGAAGACACCTACCGCTCTTGGCATATGAAAGGCCGATGTTATCAGCATCCAAACCTCGCCGGGTTTTGGATCCGCAATTTTTTTGGTGAACGCAGCGTTTTCAAATGTATTTCTTGATTCGTTTTCAAAAAAAACTTCTCGAGAACCAAGTCCAAGAGATGAAAGAAACTTTTTCACAAGATCCGCTTCCTTTTGATTATTCCTGACTATATTCCCATTTCCGCCAGCGTAGACTATCTTTGCTGTCGGGTATGCAGAGGCCAATGTTATTAAGGCTAACAAACGTTCTCCCGCATCATTTACAGACAATTGTTCATTATATACAGTCGAATCGATATCTATTCCCCCCCCCAAAACGATAATGCCGTTGACTTTTTCAGGGTAGGAATGCAGTGCTGGAAAGCGCTGTTCCAAAGGGCCTAACACATATTCGTCCACGGGAAAAATAACGGTTAACAACACTAAAGACCAGAAAACAGTGAAGCCTATCCGGCCAGTCTTGTAAAGTGGCCGTATCCACAGAAAAACACAAGAAGCTGCCCCAAGCGCAAAGAACAAATTCAATGGGTCGATTAGCAGCCAAATGATTTTAGAAAGATAAATGGAATGCATGTAATGGGTAATGGGGATGGGTAATGGGGGGACGTGGCTCTTATTGGCGCTTCTTCAAAAACGACGGATTGTTGCCTCAACCGATCGTGCCTCAGTCCCTTTGCAAGGTCTCGTAGATTCCCGGCCATTTATCGGCTATCCAGTATTCTTTTCTTCTCTTCCACCTTTGTGCATTCAAGCTGGGGCACCTGGCTGTAGCCCTCGTACTTGAGCGAAGCGCGGAGACGTTTGAGGAGGTCGGATCGGAAAAGGCCGCCCTGCCCGTCCCGAAGGTGCTTGCAGAAATAGTAGGTGAACACCCCGTTGTAGGTCCCCTTGATGCAGGCATCGGCAGAGGTCTGGTTGTCCCGGCAACCGGCAAAGAGAACGTGGCTGTCCGGGTTGGTCGTACGCAAAAGGCGGGTCTCCGGAAGGTCGTCTTCATCAAGCTCCCGGCAGAGAATATCAACAGGCGGCCGAAGAAACCGGGGACGAACGGCCTGCTCCGGGGAAAAGGCGGACATGGCCGCAGCCTCGCGCGTCCCGGTACCGGAGTGGCAACAATCCAGAAGCACCTCCAGGTTCACCCCTTTCGGAAGGCCCGCAAAAATGTCCCTCAGGTCCTCATCCACAACGTAGGTCCCGCCCCAGTCCATGTCATGCGGGCAGAGGATCTCATCGAGGTGGTCTTTGAGTTCATCCCCGTCCCGGTCCCGGATCTGGGAGCCGTGCCCGGAAAAGTGGAAAAGGAGGCGGTCTCCGGCTTCCGAGTCTGTGACCAGCCACGCCAGCCGATCCATCATCCCCTTCTTGGTCGCCCTCGCATCTACCAGCACCCGGATCTCCCTGACCTTGAATCCGTAATATTTGATGAGGATATCGCGGACGTTGGTCACATCGTTGACGCATCCATTCAGGTCTGATCCGGGGATTCGATATTTGTTGCCGCCCACAGGGAGGGCTCGTTGCGACATGATATTTAACTCGTAGCGATTTGCCTGACAGTGTTATTAACGTGTGCAAAATAGTGTAGACGTATTATGCAGCATAACAAGTTGTCTGAGTCAGGAAAAAAGACCGAATCAGCTGCGGAGACTTTTGTAGTCGTCGCATATGAGACATCACGGCTTT